>Ga0114994_10000406_pt1 | contig 28753 bp, 21 predicted proteins | sample ArcticOcean_MG_C_9_FD_87043 | JGI IMG/M metagenome (GOLD analysis project Ga0114994, IMG submission 87043) | Marine microbial communities from western Arctic Ocean - ArcticOcean_MG_CB2_152 | ecosystem: Environmental > Aquatic > Marine > Oceanic | place: Arctic Ocean: Canada Basin | collected...
ACATCAGTTTTTGCAATAATTGTAGCATTATATTGACGAATTTCAAAAACTTTATTTTTTTTCAATACTTCGTATCTGGGTGTCTCAATTGCCATTGTTTTCTCGATGAGAAAGAACATTGAAAAAGAGATTAACCATTGGAAAGGAATCTTACTTCCCATTTGAACTTTTTGTAAAAGGTATTAAAGATGGAGTTTTTTTTATATATCGTTTATAGTCTTCTAAGTCACCCCATTTATCATCGGATTGTTTTTCTAAAAGATTAACCCCACTTACACGTGTTAAAAGTAATATTACAAAGATTGGGGAAACTAATGTAAAGTATTGCAGACCATGTAATGTTGGAATGGAAATAACAGCAATCCCAATCCAGATTACTATCTCACCAAAATAATTAGGATGCCTTGAAACACTCCATAAACCTGTAGAAATAAATTTATTTCTATTACTCAGATTTAGCTTGAATCTTCTTTTTTGCTCATCAGAAATCAATTCAAAAGAAAAGCCAATTAACCAAATAATAATTCCTATGATAAAAAATATATCTGAGATCGGTTCATAATTGTTTATAATTATTGTCAATGCATTTAAAGTTGTAAAAAAAACCCAAAGCGCAGAAACTGTCCACCAAAGAAGAAATTTTGAGAAAGATTGTTTAGCGTCTCTAAATCGTCTGTCTTCACCAGCTTTCAGAACACGAATAAAAAGAAAAATCCCTAATCTTAAAGCCCAAATAAGGACTAAAGAAACAACGATGAGACTTCTACGAGATAAATACCCATCTGAATTCGAATATGTCAAAAATGATGCTATGGAAAGAACTGTCAAGTAGGCAAGAGTTCCAAGAATATCGTAGAACTTTTCAGTTCTGAAAATAAAAGAAGGGATAAAAGTTATCCAATGGAGAAAAAAGCTGGCCAACATACAAATTACAAGAATTGAGACCCCGGAGTAGGAAGGCATGCTGCCACTAATAAAAGTTGATAAAACAAAAGCTGTAGAGAATGCAACTAAAACAGCTAAATAATCTTTAATGTTATGATTAATAATTTTCAATATATGATCCTCATTTTTTTCAAAATAATGGAAAATAAGAAACCAACATCAAGCTCAAACCATCGTTTTGCAAAATTTATATTATTCGGCTTTTTATGATGATTATTCTGATATAGTTCACCCATCATTAAAAAATCAAACGGTAGTGTGTTTTTAGAATTATCTTTTAAATCATTATAGTTTCTGTACCCAGTTGTATGCCCAAACCAATTAACAATAAAACCATGAATTGGACCCATAAATATATTTATTGGCAAAAATATATATTGCCATGCTGCAGTAGAATATTCAATGTAAAATAAAGTATATAAGCAAATAAAAACAAATCGTATAATCAAAGATTCGCCTAGATTCTCTAGTAAAGGCCACCTAGGTAAATTTTTTTCTATTTTTTTTCCATTTTTAATATCAATAACAAGCCCCCTGTATTCTTGCGCCGTCGCAATATTAAACGTAAAGATATTTTTGATAAAGAGTGGTGAGTGAGGATCTTTTTTAGTATCAGTATAAGCATGGTGACGCCTATGCATTATTCCATAAGCTGCCGGATTTAAGAATGATGATCCTTGAAAAATAAAGGTTAATAAAAAGAATATTCTCTCCCATAACTTATTCATCTTAAACATATTGTGAGACGCATATCTATGCAGGAAAAAAGTTTGGAAAAACAAGGAAAGATACCAGTGTAAGAATATAAATAAGACTATTATCATCATTTAAGGATCCTATACTTAAGGCTTTAAAAATAGGTAATGTGAAACGCCCCACTCTCTGCCACGATTATAACCAAAAAGCTGTTCACAAGACATGAAGAAAATCCTCCAGCGTTGAAACCATATTTTAGCATTCTCTTTTCCATAAGTATCCGCAAATAAATCAAGTACCTCCCGACGGTTTTGGTCCATTTTTTGTAGCCATGCTAAAGAAGTCTTTTCATAATGAGTTCCTGATAGCCTCCAAACAGAATTTATTTTCAGATCGTCCTGGAAGTAGAGGAGAAGATTATGGGAAGGCATCATGCCACCACTAAAGAATTCTCGAGCCATCCAATCACCATCACCTTGATCTTCAAAAGGGTATGCCAAATATTCATGCGTAAAAATATGGACAAAAAGGGTTCCTTCACTTTCTAGAAAATTAGATATTCGTGATAATAATTTTTGGTAATTACGCATATGTTCAAACATTTCAATAGAGACTACTCTATTAAACTTTTTCTCAGTATCAAAGTCATTCATATCAGCTGTAATGACTTGCACATTCTCTAAATTATCTTCTTTACATCTTTGTAGAATAAAGTCTTTTTGATCTTTAGAATTACTCACAGCTGTAATCTGACTCTTTGGGAATTTTTTAGCCATATAACATGTCAAAGATCCCCAGCCACAACCTAGCTCTAAGATTCTATCCCCATTTTTAATTTGAGCTCTTTCGCAACTTAAAGAGAGCATAGCCTCTTCTGAGTCTTCTAACGTTTCTACCCCCATAGGCCAGTAGCCTGAGCTGTATTTAAGATGAGGTCCTAAACAACTTTTAAAAAAAGCAGGAGGAACTTCATAGTGCTGTTCATTTGCTTTTTCAGGAACTAATGCAATCGGGCTTTTTTTAAGTATTTCAACCCAATCTTGATGTCTTCCAGCTATCTCATGAGGCTTAACAGAATTAGCCCAGTCCAGTCTAACTTTAGATAATTTACGTATGCCTAGTCTTATAAAAAAATCGGGGACTAACCCTTTTTCCGTAAGCTTTATTAATGTTGTAATCATATATTAATAATTAATCCTTATTTTTCGCGCATCTGATTTTGCAATAATCATTTGAACATCACCTATATTTCTTTCTAAAAATCCAGCTTCACAAAACACAAAATAGAACTCCCACATTTTAATAAAAGCTTCGGAAAAACCTAATTTCCTGACATCAGGTAAAACATTAAGAAAGTTTTCTCGCCATCGTTTTAGCGTCTCTGTATAGTGCTGTGTTATGTCTTCCATATCAACAAGAGCTAAATCAGTATGTACTTTCATTACGTCGATTACCTGGGAAAGCGATATTAAACAAGACCCTGGGAAAATATATTTTTTTATAAAATCAACAGAATTTTTATAATCATCAAAATTTTGATCATTGTATGTTATACCTTGGATAGCCAATAGACCATCTGGCTTTAGTAATGATGAAACTTTCTTAAAGTATTCTGGAATATATTGATAGCCAACAGCTTCAATCATTTCAATAGAAACAATTTTATCATATTGGCCTTCTAAGTTTCTGTAATCAATATTTACTAGGTTAATCTGAGATTCTAGACCTTCTTTTTTAAATAACTTCTCTGCGTATTGAAACTGAGCATCCGAAATAGTTGTAGTCGTTATTTTACAACCATAATTCTTAGCAGCATGGGCAGAAAAACTCCCCCATCCTGTACCTATTTCTAATAGCGTATCGCTTGAAGAAAGATGTAATTTCCTACATATTCTATCTATTTTTTCAATGGAGGCACTTTCTAAAGTGGAGTTTTTTTTATTGAAATATCCACAAGAATACGTCATTGTAGGATCTAGCCATAGCTTATAAAAGTCATTACTTAAGTCATAATGAGCTAAAATATTATTTTTACTACCTGTGAGCGTATTTTGGTGTCTCTTATGAATTTGTTTATTAATTGGTTGTATCAACCGTGCAAAACCTGAATCCAAAGAATCCATCAAACGCTTATTTTTCAAAACTATTTGAAGTAGAACGACTAAGTTCGTAGAGTTCCAGTAACCAGCCATAAATGCCTCGGAAACTCCGAGTACTCCTCCACTTCCAAGCAAGACATAAAACTCTTGAGAATTAATAGTCACTTCGGTTTGAAGCTTTTCTGACTTTTTACCAAATGTAAAGCGTTTATCATTATCTATAAGAACGATATAACCATATTGCAGGTTTTTGAACTTTTTTAAAAGAGCATTTCTAAAAATATTAGAAAGAAACGTTCTTTTTTTTGGAAGACGAATAGAGTCGGCTAAATCTTTTACTTGAATATTTTGAGTCATAACTTTTATTTTGATATTATTTTTCGAGGGTGAGTAAAAAAGGGAACATTCTTAGACCATAGGTAGAATGCTTGTAGATGAATCCTGAAAACGATAAAAAGTGTAATAAATGGAAATTTAGCAACATACTTCAATAAAGAAGAGCGTGTAAAAGGTCTTCTTTTTAAACTTAAAGTCGCATCAAAAACCTTTGCTTCGTCTTTGAAATTTTTCATATTTACAAATAATTTTTCCTCGGGTGAAGAGAAAGACCACTCATATTCATGATCCATTCCCCAGAATGGACTAACATGTAATTTTTTTTTCAAATCAGCAACAAACCTAATTTTATTCTTATCCGATTTTTTATCAATAATGTACGAATGCCTCTCCTTCCATGGAGTATTTGTAACTTCAGCCATTATCACTTCTAATTCTTTATCATCACTATCAAAACAGTAGTAAAAACTAACGGGATTAAAACAATAACCAAAGTACCTTAAATGAGTTAGAAGGCGAATTGGGCCAGTAGGCTTAGTTCCTGTCTTCTCAAAAATAGTCTCTCGCACCGCTGAAGCTAATTCTTTGTTTTTATCGCCGTGATAATCATTCCGGTAAAAAGAAACAATTGCAGGCTTATTTATATTCCAAAACCAGGATTTTTTTAAAGAGGTACTAATAGTCTCTAAATCAATGTATGCTAGGAATAAAGGATAGGTGAAAAAGCGATCGAAAGGTGTAAACCTTCGATGCCTGATTGTACCAGAGTATAAATAATTCTTCAAAGATAAACTCACAAACTTTCTCCAAAACTTTTACAAACATCTAATGCACTAACAACACCATCTTCATGAAACCCATTACGCCAATATGCTCCACAATAAAATGTATTCTTGACACCGCTGATTTCATGCTTTCGTTTTTGTGCTTCAAGGCCATCAAGTGTAAAAAGAGGATGCTCATAATTAAGTTTTTTTAATATTTTATTTGGATCAATTAGGGTTTCACTATTAAGAGAAACGCAAAAGACTCTAGAGCTCTTCAGATCCTGCAATATATTCATATTATAGGTCAAAGATATAGGTTTAGAAGCATCTTGATCAAGGAGGTAATTCCAGCTTGACCAGGCATTTCTTCTTACGGGTAGAATAGATTCATCATAATGTAGTATCGCATCATTTTTCTGATATGGAATTGCTTGTAAAATTTCTTTTTCTAACTTGGAAGGATCGCTCAGCATTTTAAGAGATTGATTACTATGAGTCGCAAAAATCACAGAGTCAAAAGTCTCTTCTTTATTATCTTTTAAACCATATTTTATTATAATCTTATTATTAATTCTTTCAACACTATTTACTGGGGTAGATAATAAAATTTTATCTTTAAAATTTTCAATAATTTTTTTCACATAAGACTTTGAACCGCCTTTAATTACCCACCATTTTGGCCTATCAATAATTTGAAGCATTCCGTGATTCTCAAAAAAACGAATAAAAAAAACAGCAGGCATATCCATCATACTTAATGGATTAGTAGACCATACTGCAGCTCCAATCGGAATTATAAAATTTTGGATAAAAGTATTTGAATAATTATTTAATTCGAGATATTGGCCTAATGTTAGGTTAGGATCAAGCAAGGTTAAATCTTTACGTGATTCTCTATTAAATCTCGCCATATTACGCAACATATTTAAATAAGAAGGTCGAAATAAGTTACTTCTTTGCGCAAAAAGACCATTCAACGAATGACCAGCATATTCTAGGTTTTGCTTAGAAGATTTAACACTAAACCCCATCCTAGTAACCTGCCTATCAACACCTAGCTTATCTAGTATCTTTATAAAATTTGGGTATGTCCTTTCATTATATACAATAAAACCAGAGTCAACGAACCATTTCGTCTTGTCGTACTCTAGTTCATGCGTGTGGGTATGACCACCAACATAATCATTTTTTTCAAATAATGTTATGTCATGTTTTTTGTTCAATAAGTATGCGGATGTCAAACCTGAAATACCTGAACCTATAATAGCAATTTTCATATTTAAATTAAAGTGACTAAACTTTAAAAAATTACTCCCAATTTTGTGGAACTTTTTTTATCATTGAGAGATCATAGCCTATAGATGATAAATTAGTTAAGATTTGAGCATACACTTCATCATCCATTTTTGATTCTCTTGCCATAATCCAGACATATTTACGGCTAGGGTACCCGATCACTGTGTAGCTATAGTCTTTGGGAAGATCAATGATAAGAAAAGGCATTTTAAATGGCCAGAGAAATTGCATTCTCCATTCGGCATTCGTTTTAGAGTTATAAATAAAGCCTTTCGGTTTGTAAACTTTCTTTTTACCTAAAGGTGAGTCTTTAAAAAAGGAGAAAGTCGTCTCAATATCACCCTCATTATTCAAACGATATGATTCGATAGCATTCGTTGCACCTTTTTCAATAAACGTTGGAATATTAGCGATTACATACCATTCGCCCATAAATTTTTCTATATCAACATAATCAACGGTTTTCATAATACCATAATCCTTTTTATCATTCGAGATTTGACAACTTGAAATAAGTATTCCTAAAACTATAATAGTATAATTAAAAACTTTCATCTTAACCTTTCTTTTGTGTCAAGGATCTTTTGGCCGCTTCAGAAAGAATATCTTTAAATATATTTATCAGGCTTACTTTATTAATTTTATCAATTATAAAATTGGGCATTGACCCTTCGAGGTCCATGTACAATATATACGAAAGTAAAATATTATTATTCTCTTTTTTTTCACTTATCCATAGACCGGCTCCATCATCAAGATATATAACATCTTTTTTAGGATCTTTTTTTATTTTGTATTTATGTTCATCGAGCAAAAACCAATGAACAATGGAAATAGAGTCTTTTTTATGTATTTTTTTTGAAGAAATTCTAAAAGAATACTCGCGATCACTTAAAAAAGGAGCATCAATCGGGATATATTGATAAGCATCTAACCAATCTTTTCCTTTAGCTAATTCTTTAGAATCCATTGATTTAGCACTAAGTAGAAATTCATTATAATTTTCAACATCAAGTATCACATCTTGAATATATTTTGGTAATATGCTTATTTCTTTTTCGACTTTTAAAGCAACAAGGTCTTTACCCAAAATTACTTTTTTACTAATTGATATATCATTTATTTTTTCTTCAAATATCCACTCTTTTTTACTCATAAGATTATTAAAAAGAGCATCTAAGGCTTTATTTTCATCATTAGTGTTTGCGAAGCTAAAGGAGAGAGATAAGATTAAAAGAAGAATAAATTTCAAAGATTGCATAGTATTATATAGAAAAGAGTAGAGATAGTTTACTTAAATAAATAGAAAATGCTAATTATTACTCAATACGAGCTTACTGTTCACCCAATAAATTAATGGGATACTTATTCCCCAAACTAGCGATAGGACAATAACAATCGTAGTCAGATCCGAGTAGAAACTAATTGCTCCAAAATTCTCACCAGTTATGTATGCTGCTGGCCCAAATACAACACCGAGAATAAAAGCAATCAGCCATTTATTTTTAAGCCAATTCATTGAATGATTAATTGTCGCTGAAAAGCCACACCACATCGCTGTTATCCACAATGGTGCTATAGAAAAGCCTACCTGGTAAGACCATGCGTAGTTTAGAATACCAGTGTAGATTATAAAACTATCAATTAATGTTCCGACTAAGCCAAATATTATTATTAACTTTATTTCTTGAATATTTTTCGAGAAAAAGTAATAGTGAGTTAACAAAAAAAGAGCCATCGCAATTGGACCGGCATAAGGATAGTTGTTCCCTGCTCCTAAGACGCAAGCCCACCAACTAAGTTGAAAACCAATTATATTGAATAAGCTCTTGAATATCATATTTGAATATATTTACCGCAGTGACCAAATGCAATAGAAATGAACGTTTTGAGCGCTTTAATCTTTGGATGGTATTAATGATACTAACATCATAACAGTATATGATGACAAACCAACTAAAAGCATAATTAAAAAATAGTAAGGCCATTCAGGCATTAATAAAGTGAAATTGATCCCATCAGGCTTTTCAAAAGTAAACATATAATTGCTATTCAAAGCTTTGTTTATAATGATGATAATAGCAACTAGTAACGTTGTCCATTTTATAACATCAAAATAGTCTTTCCAAGCAGGCCTATACCCATCTACGACCAGACTAAATGCTATAAAAATAACAAGGCCATGAGCAAAAAAATAATGAATAGAAACATAAATTTGTTCGATTTCAGATAAGTTTGTGTTAATAAAAGCGAATAAAGAACCGCAAAAGCCGGCAAAGAAGAACCAATTCTGTAATGATCTAGATTTTTTATTCTTATTATAAGCTGGTATTAAAAGAGCCGATAAATAGCACATCTCTAAAGGTAATGAAGTTTTATAAGACCATATTCCATAAGAAATCATATATAGTTGAAATGCTATTTCATTAAAGACAACAAGATAAGAAGTTGCCTGGATAATAGCACCTTTTGTATTGTTCGCACTCTTACTATAGACCCAAGCAACAGCAATACACAAAACAGTACTTATAACCCCGTAAATCAAATGTTCAACCGGTAGTGCTTGGATTATGTCAAATATTTCTTTTATCATAACTTTAAATAAGGAGCTAACTCAAAAATAATATTTTTACTTTTAGTGTGAATGACCAATCCAGTTATAACTTAAATAACCAAAACCTACTAAGATAATTAAACATCCACTCACTATCTCTGGGTTAATTTTTCTTGAGTAATCACCAAATTTTTCAACAACTATATTTTTAGTAATGTTAAAAATAATAACGACTAAAAATAAGACAACAGCAATACCAAAAACATAGACTAAAATAAACCTGAGAATCGAAACTAAAGATGGATTCATCCCCGTCATCATTACAACAGCCAGTGAAGAGGCACAAGGAAGCATTCCGGTTAAGAGACCTACAGTAATTGGACTTTTAATTCTTGATTTAGAAAATTTCCCATGCTCATGACCACACTGATCTGAGTGAAGGTGTTTTTTTTTATAGATAGCTCTTTTAAGTATAAAAGCGCCAAAAATAATAATAATCGACGGACCTATTAAATGAGAAAATTCGTGGATAAAATCATTTTCAAACTCCGTAATTAGGATATTAAAAATGATGGAGATAACACTTAGTACAACAAAATGGGAAAAGAGTAGACTTAGGGCAAGCAATAAAATTTTTTTAAAGTTAAGCTGCCCTCCAACTGTATATGCTAAAAGAAAAGTCTTCCCATGACCCGGCTCTAAAGCATGCAGGCAACCTAAAAAAAAGATCGAAGTAGTTGTTAAAGTATCAGTCAAAGCCTAAAAAATAAAATTGTATCTTTAATCTCCAAGCACACTTTCAACTATCATTAAAATATCACTCACTGAAATAGATCCGTCGAGATTCATATCTGCATTTTGTAATTGTTGATTATCAAATTCTATGTAACCAATAATATAGTTTACGGAAACTATAACATCTAAAATATTAACGATGTCATCTGAATTTACATCACCAAAGTTAATATTAAGAGGAGGTACTGAACCTGGTGGAAATTGAATCCTATCAATCCAGACACAATCATCTCCTATACTAGTAGCATCATCTTTTGAATAAATCCATTGGAGCGTGTGAGAGCCTTCAGGCAAGACAACACTATACTCCGTCCAATTGAGATCTCCACCGATAATTAAATCTTGAGGCTGATTATTAATATAAAGATCCAGGTAATCATAAACGTTACTACCTTCTTCGGAAGAAGCTTTCGCCCAAAATTTTAATTCACCACTATGTAATATATTCATTTCAATAGAAAGTTCTGAGTTTTGGCTATGACCAATTTCACCAGACATCGCAGAAAAACTTCCTGAATATGAATCGGTGTGAATAACCCAATCAGCATCTCCACCATGCATCCAGTCGTAAGATGAAAAGTTTCCTGCTTCAAAATCTTCCACTATCAAACCAAGTGTGATAGCTAAAGGATATACATGAGCATAATTAGAATTTAATGATCCAATAACAAGTCCTGAAATAGATGTATGACCCAGGGGTGCGTCATCTGAAGCCGTTATCTCTATACTAAGGGAGACAATATTATCTGCTCCTTGGGTATGTCCCCAGTAATAAGCATTATCTGAAGAACAATTTTGGATACTAATGTGAGGATCACTTGTTGTTACCTCAAATGTTGGATAGTTGATAGGAGCGTCGCCAATATTATTCATTATCAATTCTAGAGTGACTGTCTCACCAGGATCCAGAGAACCATTCCCATTATCCGTTATAACGACTGATTCAGATCGGAAAGCTGGTGCCGCGATAGGCAAAGTATAATCATATTCTAAGGATTGAGATCCATCTGTAACTAATATCATGAATTCTGCTTGGGATTCGTTCTCTAAGTTCCAACTTACTTCTAATTCAAATGGACCAATCGTCACTTCTGATCCAGGAGAAACAGCACTTTGAACTATTGTTGGATTTAAAATATTAACCATATTATTATTATGCATTAGATCAACAGAAATTTCACCGGAGGTTTCTTGCCCAACATTTAGAAATGTTGTATATAAACTGGCACTACTACCAAACCCTAATGCATTAGAATTTTCAATTATTGAGTTGGTCACTACTAAGTTATCCATCAGCATATAGGAACCATCAGGAGCAATAATATTAATTGTGTTTTCATACGGTATTTTATTATAGGCAGTGACAACAATATTTAACTCACCTGGAACATCTAGAGGATTATCAAAGGTAATATTTGCAGCGCCGGACCCATCAGAATAGGCAGAACCTTTCAGCTCTCCGCCAACGGATACAGCTACGAGTGCACCACTAATACTCATTTGAAACGTCATTTCTGTTGCACCAATAATCAACACATCTTCATAGGATATAGTCATTTCTGTGGGAGTATCAGTTCTCAAAACAACAGAGGGATCTCCAAAAATTGTCCAGTAAAAAGTTTCGTCATATCCTTGCGAACCATATGCATCATTCATCTGGTTCATCCCGTTAAATGCGATACCACCAAATGTACGTTTAATATTTTCAGAATAAGACTCGACTAAGAGAGCATTCATCTCGTCTTGCCCTTCCATTGGAGGGCTCCAGCCTTGATTTACTGTTGACATTAAGGTTGCTATTGCACCTGTAGGGTTACCATCTGCATCGGTCGCTCTTAACCAAGTTTCAGCGAAACAAGTCCCTTGATGAAACTCGCCATTAACACAGGCAACCGAGAGAATAAACGGCCAGCGGCCAAAATTATTTAGGCCATTAACATTAGTATTATTCATGGGGCAACCATTTCCCCAAGAGCCATTAGAGCCATGCCCAGTATAGTTAATGATTGAACGCCCTTCATTAATTGCTGCTTCTCCATCAGCAACTGTACCCGTTGGGTCATAGACCTGGTCAATTTCGTTGTAAGTATAATCTAAAAGTAATCCACGAATATTATTAAGGTGTTCAATGTCTGTTTCATTATCATCACCAGGACCTTGATCAGACCCAAAACCACAACCTTTTTTATACCAGTCTGCTGTAGGATCAGGATTCATTTCATAGGCAATTGTTCGGTTTACCATTGTTTGAATATGTTGAGTTGTCTCTCCCGAAAAGCGACCAATCATTATATCTGGATAATAGTCATCACCAGCAACAAACGAGAGTGTATTGTCGGATGGACTGCTTGAGCCTGCACCATCCGAACGACGAATAGATTCTATTTGGGCAATATCTCCGACTAAGAGGACAAAAGCTGTTCCATTTATATTGTAATGATCAGAAATGAATTGAGCCATTTGATTAACATCACCAACTTCAGCAACATCAACCATTTCAGTTGGTATGCCTTTATAATTTTTCCAATTTACAAAAGGTTGCATTTCCTCTATAAAATCACCGTGGCATATAACAAGCATTGGTCCATGTTCACCAAGGGTATTATAACGAATATTCTCAGTATAATTAAGGAAATGAGCCTTATAAATTTCTTCAAACTCACGCGACTCACTATTACTTGGAATATTCGTTAATGGATTAATCGGTCTTTTATTATTCTCTTTTATCAAAACTTTAATACTGGTATATACCCGAACTTTCTTTTGAATTGGGTTATACTGGACTGGTTGCATTACAACTGTTTGACCTCTATAGGTTCTTATAATGTGGGGATCTCTTAAAAAAACAATCTCATTCGGATAATATTCATTCTGCCCATATTCTTTACCATAAGTTAATGGTATAGTGCTAGGATCAATATTTCTAGTGATATTGCCTTTAGATGGTAGAATATCTTCTATATCAATTTCTATAAAATCAGATTCGACAATGGAAATATTCATATTGGCTAGGTCAGGTATAATAATTGATTTTGCAATTCGAGGGAGGTCAGGTGCGCCGCTCTTTAAAATAGAGACACCATCAGGAAAAGAAATCTTCTTTTTACCATTAGACAACTTTTCTAAAAAATAGCCCTCTAATTTAAAAGTTATTTCTATTTGATTCTCTGAGATGGTATTTAGATCCCAACTTGGACTTTTTGGACGTTCCGATCCTACATCTACCCATTCAGCACTCTGAACGAATTGTACAATAAAAAAAGTATAGATGAATATCTTTTGAAGAGATTTCATTTTTGCTCCAATAATTTTTCATACTTAGTTTCTATTACAAACGAATAAACGCTATTAGAAACTCAAAGATAATCTTTATTTTAATAGAAGATCTACAATCTAGCTATAGTATGACATAATAGTCCATCGAGTAATCTTTTTTTCTATTTCTAGAAATTCATTCATTTTATTCCGCTTTTTAAGCCCATTACTATAGATTTCAAGCTTCTTTATAAGCATCTTTTTCATTAAGGAAAATTGATTTTCATTTAAAAGTTTTCTGGATAATATCTTTTCTAATGATTGGATTCTAAATTGTTCAATTCCATTTTTTACTTTTGAAAGTTGATCTTCGTGCCCACCATATTTAACAATAAGAGGGTGGTCTAAAAATAAAACTGGATATTTAGCTGATATTCTTAACCAGAGATCATAATCTTCACAGACTTCTAATTTTTCATCAAATAAACCAACATCTTGTAAAACTTTTTTGTGTAAAAGAACTGATGATGGTGAAACACGGCAGATATCTAAGCATTTATTAAAAATTTGGCCACCATATTTTTGATGCTTTTTCATTTGATTCACTCGAACACCATTTCTGATCCAAATCTCATTCGTATGTGAGAATAAAGAGCCTTTATCCTCTTTTATTTGTTGAACTTGTTCTTCGAGTTTTTCTGGTAACCATTCATCGTCGGAATCGAGTAAAGAGATCCAATTATTTTTAGAATGTTCAATCCCTTTATTTCTTGCTGCGCTCACCCCATTTCTCAACTGAGATAAATATTTGACCATTGGAAAATTTCCTAGAACCCAAGGCTTTGTCTCATCAGTAGAGCCATCATCGACTAAAATTATTTCAGAGGCATTATATGTTTGATTAAGAACAGATTTAATTGCTCTTGAAAGAGTATGCTTTCTATTATATGATGGAATAATTACTGAAATATTCAACAAAAATATAATATTATAAAAAAGTTAAAATAATTTTTGAGGATATTTGCTAGCCTCAATAAGCTTCCCTATCTCTTTCACAACATAAGACTGATCTTCTTTATAAGTGACACCGAACCATTTTTCACCACTGGTCAAAACATGAATATCTTCTGTGCCTGATTGTATTAAATTATTTATGACTGACGGGATTAGATACTCGCTTTTTAATTGAGACCCTTCTTTATCTAAAAAATCAATAAACATAGTCTGAAGGTAATGGAATAGCTTCGGTGTAAATCCCCACATATTCATAGAGACAGGCTCCAAACCATTAAGATGAATTTTTCTATCAGATTTAATACCACTACCAACCTTTTCTAATTCACTTGTTTCAACAACTGTATCAAGTTTTTCACCTTTTAGAGTACAAAGCCCTCTAGTCACAGCACCGTTCATTGATAATGTTTTATCAAGTTGAAATGAAACCATCGAAAAGTTATCCGATCCACTTTTATAATAATCGGCAATAGTTTGAAACGAATCTTTACCATAAAAATCGTCGCCATTGATAACGACAAATGGTTCCTGAATTAAATCATGGGCCGTTAATATAGCATGCCCTGTCCCCCAGGGCTTGACTCTTTCATCTGGACATTTAAATCCACTTGGAAGAAAATTTAAGTCTTGGAGAGCAAATTCAACTTTTATTTTTCCGATATATTTATCTGTTATTTTTTCTTTAAAATCAGATTCAAATTCTTTTCTAATAATAAATACAACTTTAGTAAAACCTGCCCTTATAGCATCAAAAACAGAATAATCAATAATAGTTTCTTCATTCGGCCCGACAGGCTCGAGTTGCTTAAGACCTCCATACCTGGATCCCATCCCGGCTGCCATTATAAGTAAAGTGATATCTTTCATTTTATGGTTAATTGCTATTGGTGTAGATATAAAAAAAGGGGCTTTTCACCCCTTTTCTTTAAAAGTTAAAAATAATTATTTATAAAACTTTGCCCATTTTGATTCGGGAGCAGAAGCTAATAGTTCATTTTGAAGTTCTAAAGCTTTAGCTGAATTATCTAGTTTTTTGTATATCTGAATAACATAATGAGTTACTTCAGGTATCTTTTTATTTTCTGGACTTTTTTCCTTCAAAACAACCAATGTGTTTAACAACTTCCCAAGTGCCTTATTTAATTCTATTTCACTTGGACCTTTCATTGACTGCCTGTAATAAAGATGATGAAGAGCTTCATCCTCTGCCTCAGCACCACGAACACCAGCAACAGTAGTAACTTTTTCTACTTCATATTCTTTTGTTGTTACTTCTTCAATTTCATTCCAGACCGTATTATCCCACATAGAGTCTAAGTCTAATTCTTCATCCTGTGAGAATAACAAACCTAATGATAAAAAACTGCTTAATAATATTGTTTTATTCATCGCTATACCTTTTGCTAATATTGTAATTTAATCAAATTTTTTGTACTTTGGTGTGATTTTCCCCATACTCTCAAGGAAGTCTAATTGCGCAACTTTTTCAGGCTTTTCTCTTTTAATTTGATCATACAGTAAAACAGCCTCTTCATACTTATACATTCTGTATAATGATACCGCTAAGTTTTCTTTGTAATCTGTTTCATCAGGATTATGCTCAACCGCTTTTTTAAAATAATCTATTGCCATAGAATAATTACCAAGCCTCGCAAAAGTTACACCTACGGTATTATCACTACGAGCTCTTCTTTTACGATGTGAAACAGTCGGAATATTTTGGACTTCAACTTTTTCAGGTTTTTTATTCATTGAGACAAGCCCTTGAGATGAACCTTTTTCCAATTCGCTTTCTAAATCAGAAGATATATTTAATTGACCAAGCATCGATGAACTTCCAGCCAATGAAGCTTTCGCTGCTCCAAAAACTTTATCTAGTTTTCCGGCAAATACAGGATCAATTAAAATTACTTCATCATATTTTTGTTTAGCAAGTCCTTTGTTTCCCATCATGAAATGTGCAATAGAAATATTTAACAAATATCCGGCATGATCTCCTGATTGATCAATCGCTTTTTCATAAAAAGAAATTGCCTTTAAATAGTCTTCTTTTTTAGTATAGCAGACCCCGAGTGTATTTATTGCATCTGGAAATACAGGTTTCATATTTATACTTGTTTCAAGCATCTGCATAGCTTCTTTATATCTTCCAAACTCCATATATTTTACTCCAGCATCATAATAATCCTCTGCAGATGAAAGCTTATTCCCTACTGATTTATAAACAATTTGCTCTAACCACATTCCATATTGCTTGATATCTTCTTTCAATAAATTATTAATCCCCTCTAGCTCTGGCATTGGAAGATCTGGGGTAATGTGAGAACCCGCAATATATTTTGCAGATGCTTCCTTCACAGAAATCTCGTTTACATAGTTTTCTGCTTTCATTTCATTATACTTTAGGGCCCCTTGCTTCCAAGCTGAAAAGAACGATTTCCCTACTAATGTTGCTTCTATTGGTACCCAAACTTTATCATTTAAAACAACTACTTCTGAAGCATCTAGAAAATAATTTTCAACTTTATCCGGCTTAATTCCACTATCAAACATTAAAAATATATGTCCTGCACCAGGCTTAAATACGTCCAAAAACATTGTTTCAATACCTAAGTTTGCGAGTAAGGATCCATATAAAGCAGTTAAATCATCACAATCTCCTATTTTATCTCTTAGCATATCGCCAGGGTATTTAACTGTATCAAAAGCAGATTTATCATCGGCAATGTCAAGAAAAGGTGTCTCTAAATCAATGTTATAAACTAGGCCGTGTGTTCCAAGAGCATCATATAAAATGATAGCTCTACCGATGTTACTACGACCAAAGTATTCGTTCAGAACTGGCGTATAATACTGAATATTAGTTCTAGAAAACTTATCGACTACAGCATCCGCAGGGGTAACATAACAAGCAATCATATCCGGGTTACTCCATGTCAACTTACCTTTTCCCAGGACATAGGATGATTCTAATTTTTTTTGTGCCGATTTTTCTTCACCACCTTGTTTATATACGACCTGAACTTCTGGCTGGACAAGGTTATCAAAAGTTGCTTTTTTTGAAGATAATACATCACTCGCAAAAGAAATATCAATTTCATACTCTTCATCTGACTTTGGGGGTAGAATAACAGATTGAGTGTGAGGATTCTCCATCATAGTAGGTACAAAAAGGGAGACATCAACCGGTAAATCCTCATCAGAAATATTTTTAATACCTATCTTAGCAAATGGCTCTGACTCATAATAACGATGTAAGGATCGAAAAATAGGGTTATGAGATATTGTTGTAGACGTAATGCTAACAACATCAGGACTAAATTGTAATGCAAAAGAGAAACGATGAGTTGGGTCTAAATATGGTTGTGTCTCATAGCCGTACTCAACAATTAAGCTTTTAAACTTTATAGAAGTACCGGCAGAAAAAATATTAATCTTTTCTATTCCTAAATTTTCATTTTGGAATCCAGAGCGTAGTGTTAGACGATTTGCCACTGTGTACTCTACTCCAAAGTGATTTCTATCTCCTCGATCGTATGCAATAACTAAATTTTCCAGAGGTCGGATGGCAATTCCCAATTTAACGGCTTGTTCTAAAATTGTTTCTGAAGCATTATCTTCATAGCTTACACTTGTACCATTTAAATCATAGACACTCATTCCTAACTTGAGTTTTTTATGGGGTTGAAGTAGAAAACCTATATCATATCCAACACCAGAACTCTTTCCATATGACGTTCCATCAAGCTGCATATCTCTAAATACATATTTAGCATTTAATCCAAAAGAAAAAATTGAAAAAGGTTGAAACCCAAATGCAAAATCAAGTTTATTCTCTGAGAATAAAAGCTCTGTATCATCAAAACCAACACTACCCCAGTCTAGACCTAATGCAATTTTGTCTGAGAATGGTAAGACAAGCCCCATGTATGACTTAGTGATGCCAAGGCTATATAAATCAGAATACGTTGAAGTAAATTCTTTTCTTCTGAGTCCAGGTAAACCAGCAGGATTCCAACTTATGGCATTAGCGTCATCAGCAATAGCAATAAAAGCACCACCCATTCCTAAAGGCCTTGTACCAAAAAATAGTTGGTCAGAAGACTGCGCAAGCAGTAGAGAGTAAAAAGAAAGAATAATCAGTAGATACTTCATCTATTCAGAACACCTACTGTAGTTTTTAATATGGTGCTTTCATTTTTTTCTAAGGTAACTATATAGAGCCCACTTTTTACGACATCACCATTATGATCCTTACCATCCCAAACTAAGACTTGGCTTCCAATAGAGTTATTTGATTCAGGCTGTATAATTCTTTTTAATCTCCCACTAAGATTAAAAATACGAGCAGTCACTTTTTGATTTTCATTCTCTTGTAAATCAAAAAGAATATTTGTTTTATTAAATTCGAAAACTGAGCCCGATGGTGAGAAAATTCTTGGCTGACAAATTAAGCTACTTTCTATTGAGTCTAATGTAGCCACATTATTTGAGGCAAATATTCCGTATATACCCAGCTCATTTAATTGAACCTGTAAAAAAGTTTCTTGATTAATTGTAACCTTGGAGCCACCAATCGATATAATAGACTCTTCCTCAGTAATCCGAGCAATAAAAGGTAATAACTCTAAACTATCTAATAAGGTATCGTTCAATGCAATTCTCATTATCGCGGGTTTTTCTAAGGTTAGGCTAATTGGTTTGAGATTATAAAGAGAGCTCAATTGATATGTTGAATCGCCAAAACTAATATTACTCTGAAGATTATTTATTGATATCGAAGCATCTGAGATGATTGCTCCTTGCGGCACCATGAGAAAAGCATTCCCATCTTCACTAATTGAAGTTCCACCTTTTAGTGAAATAACTGTCTCGGGTGTTTTATATATGGATTCAGAGAGCATTAAATTTTCTCTTTGGTCTTGAGCTTTTGAAACATTAATATTTAAAGCTTTACCATTAAATGTAATTGGTAATGATAATGAGCCAGTCCATTCCTGCCCATTATAACTTTCTTTTGTAACGAATAAAGAGTCAATAATACCGTTATTATTAAGGTCCGGGTTTTCTGGATGTGTTACAAAAACCAAAGGGTCAGCATTTAAGTTTAGGAGAAAGGATTCTTCAAATTTTATAACTAAGATGATATCCTTACTCGTAATATAATTAGCTCTTATTGTATCAACTTTGGGCGGAGTTACATCTATATAAAAATAATCTTTTTCCGACCAATCTGATTTCCGATCGCCATGATCCAAAGAGCGTACATTCCAAAAGTAATTACCTTCTGGAATATTTCTCACTATTTTTCTTGTCAGATATGTAAGCCCAATATTATTGTTCCCGTAGTGGCCTGAAATAATTTCATGATCATTCTCGTTATCTTCAGATCCGATTTGTATCTGGTACTTTAACCCAGACTCCTCCGTAACATAATTTTGAGGAGTTGGAACATCTGTAGGAATCGCCCAAGATAATTCAGTATCTTTTTTATCAATACTTATTTCTAAGCTATAAGGCCTATTTGGAGCACGGTTATTATTTTCTAGGCCTTCAAGATTATCATAGACTTTTGAAACAACATCCGAGTTAGAATTTATTCCAGCGACAAAGAGATCAAGGTCACCATCATTGTCATAATCACCAAATTGAGTAAAACTATATCCTAAAGAATCAATACTAAGCTTTTCATCTAAAATAAAATTTGAATTATCCTGGTAGTATATAGCAGTGAATGGACTTGAGCCAGCTCCGTCAATAACAGAAGATAGACCAGAGGTCAAAAGGTCGAGATCTCCATCATTATCATAGTCTCCCCAGGTTGGCCTTCCATTAAAAACACCTTTTAGCAGGTGACCGTTATCTAAAATAAAGCCATTCATAGAGTTGGTCACAATTTGACAAATGGGTTCACTCGCAATATTTAAACCTGTAACACAAAAATCAATCATTCCATCATCATTATAATCCGCAAAATCAAATGCCCCTGCGGTTACTCCTATTTCAAGGGAAGACCACATACTTGAATATTTAAGAATGTGGGTAGAATCGTTAAGATAAGATTTTATAGAAATAGCTGAAGTTGAATCAGCTCCAATAGTCACTAGGTCTAGATAGCCATCATTATTTAAATCTACCCAATTTACCATGCAAGGAAACATTGGAATAAGGTTTGGCTGGTTAAAATCTTCATCTAGGACACCATTGGTGTTCTGAAAAATCTTAAGATTTCTTACCCCATAATAATCCGTACCTCCAATAACAAAATCGAAGTCACCGTCATTATCATAATCACCCCATGAGTGATTATTAGATCCACCATTAATACCCATTGTATAACCATAAATAGAATTGGTAACACTCGTTTGATCATCGTAGATATAATTACCATTAATATTTTTATAAAAAAAAGTTGCTGGAAACCCACTAAAATTAATTATTTGAAAACCAGATAACGAAAGGTCAAGTTTACCATCATTGGTGTAGTCAACCCAAGATAGATGACCTCCAAAAACAGCGTCAATATTTTGAGTTAAATCCTGTTCTAATAAGTCACCATTATTATCAAAAAGGTTTGTAATACTATTCCCAGAGAATGTAACACCCGTTAATGCAAGATCTAGTTTATTATCATTATTATAATCTGCCCATCCAGCGGTTGAAAAATAAACCCCTGGAAGAGATTGATTCGAAGTGACAAGTCTGGATATAAATAATGTATCTTCATCAGACCAAGAAGATAAATTTCCTGCAAAGTCTACAGTTTGAACAGACCAATAATACTCACCATGCGGAATGTTATTGAACTCTCTAATTAATCTTTGACCTATGTTTGAAGAACTGTAGGGTATGCTTGGTGACAGTAGACTAGCCCCCCCCGATTGATTACCAATTTTTAGATTATAACGAAGACCACTCGTAATATCCGTAGCATCCGAACCTGCTCCCCAAGTAAATATAGCTCGGTTGCTAACCGCAAAAGCCGTAAGGCTTTCGGGAGCGTTAGGTGGAGAGCTTGAGTTCGATGAATTATTAAGATATACGTGAGAAAAAGAACTATTCATCTCTTCAATTTCTGTTGTCCCATTTAAAATTAAATCAGGCTTAAGGTCTAAATTAATATCCATAAAATTTGCAATCCGAACATCAGGAAAAGTCTGAATAGAAGTAAATGAAAAGTCTGAGTTATTTCTAAATAATTGAGCGCTTAAACTATGAACATCCATAGCAAAATTAGAGACTGAGTCTGCGCCCGATATAACTATATCTAAATCTCCGTCTAAGTCAAAGTCAGAGACTTCAATCGTACCATAACTAACACTAAAATTAATTCCCGTCTCAATTTCGGTAAAGGTACCTAAAGGCTCATTTTTATAAATTTTTGTTATGTTAGAACTCGCTAGGATATTCCACCCTGACATTATTAGATCCTGATCCCCATCTTGATCAAGATCTGCAAACTTAAAAGAACCCGCTTTTAATCCAGCAAGATCTTGATTTGTGTCTTCTATTAACCTTCCAGTCGGTTCGTTCATAAAAAATCTTGTTACACTCGACGCACTACTGGCGGTTTGTCCCGAAATAATTAAATCGGGATCTCCATCATTATCATAGTCTCCCCAAGCGCTGCTTCCATTAAATAGACTTGGAAAGATTGTAGATGGGTCTTCAGTTAATTGGTCACCATTATTTAAATAGAGCCTATTTAAGATTACATCTTGGTATTCATCAACACCCATTACAAACAGATCGGGGGTACCATTAAGGTCGATATCTCCCCAACTACCATGACTATAAGTAAGACTTAAATTTTCTAAACCAAGGTTTACCTCATAACCATTTGCACCATTAGTTAATAAAAAAGACTCGGCTGACCCATTTACATAAGCATCTATATTCCCATCCCTATTTGGATCAGATAATGCTATATTTCCGAGACCTCCAATAAACTCTCCTATTGTGTCTGGATATGTTATAATCTCTAAATTTGAGAGCGGTGATAATAAACCACTATTATTACCGACTAAAACATCAAAATAGAGTCCAAACCTACGTTCATCATATCCAGAAATAAATAAATCAAATAAACCATCGCCATTCGCATCGGCTACCTGGATTGAATTTGCATTTATTTGAGGGAGTGAATCTGTGATAGCTTGGTTAAATAGAAAACTTTGACTAAAACAAAAATTGAATAAAAAAATTGAAAAGAGAACAATCTTTTTAAGGTTTCTTATATCCATTGTTTAGATACTTTATTTACTTGTGAGTGTCCAGACACCATCCCAATCATCCCCAGGTGGGTTCTGAAGAAAGTGTTCACAGCGTGGAATATATACTCTACTCGGATTTGTTTTTCGCCCAGGGAACATATCCTCTAGGGTATCAGATTCATTAAACGCATCAATAGCCTGTTTAAAATCTTGGTTTTTATAAAGCTTAAGAGCTTCGTGGTATGCTGGAAGAATTTTATTATAGATTTCAGATTCTTTACCTTTTTCAGCAATTAACTCCCAGACCTGAACAGGTTCTTCTTTTCCCATAACTCGAACAAAGTCTAAATCTCGCACAACTAAGATCTCTTTATTCGGCTGATAAGTCGTATCTGCAATTTGAATATAAACTCCATATTGCTTGGCCGAAGCTTCTAATCGAGCTGCGAGATTCACAGTATCTCCCATCATGGTATAATTCATTCTTGAAGCTGACCCCATATTACCCGTAACCATTTGTCCCGTATTAATACCAATCCTATTTTGCATATGATGTACAATTTCAGGCCATCGATCGCCTTCTTCTTGCCATTTTTCTCTTAATACAGCAAGATTATCTTGCATTTTGATTGCCGTTTTACAGGCCCACAATTCATGTTGATCAATCGGAATGGGCGCACCATAGAACGCTACAATTGCATCGCCAATATATTTATCAAGAGTGCCTTTATTTTCGAGAAGAACATCTGTCATATCCGTAAGATATTCATTGAGAAGACCGACCAAGTCAGTAGCTGAAAGCTTTTCAGAAAATGCAGAAAAACTTTGAATATCTGTAAAAAAAGCGGTATGATACCCTTCTGATCCACCAAGTGAAGGTTCTTCTCCACTCTCATACATCTGATCAATTAGTTCAGGAGAAACGTAGGTTCCAAAAGATTCTTTTAAAAATTGTTTATTCTTTTCTTCTTGAATATAATTGTAAACAGTGATGCCTAAGTAACCTAATGCAAGAGTAAACATCGGACCAAATAAATCAAGCCAAATATTTTGATTTGAAAACAACCAAAATGATAGATAGGAATAAGCGACTAAGATAGTTCCCGTTGCAATACCTCCTTGAGAAGGTGTCAGTGCGGGTACTCCAAAAGCAAGTAATACTCCAATAAATAATATAATCCCGATAATAATTAGAAGGTCTACTTCATGGATCAAATCATTATTCAAAATTGTATTTAACGCATTTGCATGTAAACCAACCATGGGATACCTAGGATTAAAAGGCATCGGGTTTAAGTCATGTGTCCCTGTAGCAGTCAAACCATAGTATAATTTCTTTCCATAAAATTCAAACGGAACAATTAATCGAGCATTTCCTTTTTCTTCATTTCCAGCTATAAGCCGTTCAGCATTTGGGTAAAAGAATAAAGGTCTTTGTTCATCAATTAGTTTATTCTTATATAAGTTATATATGATTTGATGATTTCTTTCAATCAGCGCTAGATCCGCCAATGATTTTTTAAAAACTTTTGATTGGTCAGCGTTTAAAGATTCTTCAACAGCCTTATTTAGATCCGTCCTAAGTTGTTTATATGTACTGAATGTGTAATTTTCAAGTGTGTAGCTAAGGATCACTTTATTCGTCTGAATCAAGCTATTTAAAGTTGCTTTTGAGTCTTCTAACAAAGAGGATGCTATTACATTATTATTTTTTATTTCATTGAAAACAAAAGACGGTACTTTTTTAAAATCTTTTGATACTCCATCGGGGTTTTTTAAAATCCAATTTTCCACGGCTCCCATCATCATTGACTTTTTAACCGCATCAAAGATATCTTTTTTTTCTGCGTTTATTAAACCAAGAGAAGGTTTATAAGCTGCTTTGACATTTTTATCATAGGATAGATTAGTAATTCGTTTGAACTCTGAAAGAACATAATTTTTATATTCATTTTTTTGGAAATCTTTAAGTACACTATAAGGATAATGCATTAAATCAAAATTGCCATCCGCATCCTCCCAATTCCCAGCCCAGTTTACCTGCATCAACCCTTCTTTATTTATAGGTATGGTAATCATGTCACGCCCAAATTCATCTGGGACAGCTGGTTTAAAGCGCAAATATTTACCAGGAATGATTTCTACATCATTAAAAGAAGTTTTATAATGGTCAAGAGCTATGGATAAAGAGATAGAAGGAAATAATCGATTTTCATAGAGCCCTACGAGGGGATATTTTCGCATGACACCATCTTTATCTGATTTAGCTTGAAAAAAGTATACACCCGCTGAGCTATCTATAAATGAGGCCAAAGGAAATTCACCATCATAGAAATTAAAAAGAGTCGGAAAGTCGGCTGGATTAACTTCTCGAAACAATCCTTTTCGAACCATTGCATCTAAGCGTTTATCTTGCTCTTTAGTTCTCTTTTTTATTTTTTCTCTTTTTTTAGGCTGAGGTTTAAAACTCTGAGCAAAATAAATATTTTTCGCTTCTTTTGCCGCAATAGCTAAATCATTATCCGGATCAGGAAATAAATTTTTTACAACATCCATGGTTACCATGGAGTCTGTTAAATCACTAAGTACTTTGAAATTCAATTCTCGCTCACTGTGCTCTATGAAATATATATCAAATGCCAAAATATCCATTCCATGTTGTCCAGCAGCTTCAACCATAGGGATATGTTTCTCACGACTCCAAGGATCCCACTTACCTTCTTTTTGAAGAGCTCTAACGTCAATATCTAGAGTTGCTATATCGTCGCGAGTTTCTATTAGCCCTCTGGAGGTGAATCGCATATCTAAGAGCTTATGTTCTATGGTATCGTATAAATTAAAAATTGCTAAAAAGATAACAAAAAGAGCTATACTTATAGAAATTAAAAGATAAGGTAAGTTCTTTTTCAAAATATTATTCTACTATTGTGGGTGTGATAAATATTAATAATTCACGCTGTTCCTTTTCAATAGTTGTAGACTTAAATAATCTCCCAATTAACGGAATAGAGCTAAGAATAGGTACAAACTTTTTAGATTCTCGTGTATTTTCTGCAATTAAGCCACCAATAATAGCTGTATTACCGTTATCTACAGTGACTTGAGTTTTTACAGTTCGCTTGGTTGAACGAGGTTTATCGGTATCAATTTCGGCTGCAGATAGTAAAGCTTCTACTTGGGCATCAACAAGCATAGTGATTTTAAAACCATCATTAATTCTAGGGGTCACCTTTAATTTGATTCCAATATCTTTCTCTTGAACTTGATTAACTAAAATATTGCTTCCAAGGCCACTATTGCTCTGGCTTTGTGCGCCTTGCTGACCCAAGCCACTCTGATTACTAATATTACCTTCAATATACACCGTTGTAACTGTTTCTGTTTCAGCTTCATGATTATCTAGGGTGGTTACTTGGGGACTCGATAATAGTTTAGAGCGACCACGAGCCTGCATAATTTTCAAAGCCGAAACCAATTGGAGCGGATTAAGTGTCGCTATCGTTACATTATCTAAACTAAAAGGTATTACACTACTAGAATCTATAGATCCATATTCACCCGGGCTAATGGGTGTTTTACTCCAATCAATACCAAAACCTTTCAATGTATCCAAATTAGTCTCAATAAATCGGATCGCTATATTAATATTTGGTATTGGGATGTCTAAGGTCTCAATAATCTTTAAAACTGAACTAATATTTTCTTGAATATCTGAAATAACAATAATATTGGAAGCTCCGCTATTGCTTTGTTTTGACACTAATGGAGTAAACGGTTGAACTTTTCCACGAGAAGTAAGTACAGCGCTTAACGTACTAATTAAATCGACGGAGTTAATATAGTTTAATTTTACAACAACCGTTTCAAGCTCACCCACCATTTGAGTATCGCTACCTTTCACTACTACAATATTTTCTTGTAAAAAATAACTATACCCGTTTGGCTTTAATATTGCATCCAGAGCAGCCTTTACAGTAACGTTAATTAAGGATGCAGTAATAGTGTCTTTCACAGCAGGGCTTATCACAATATTAAGGCCTGTTAATTCGCCAATGAGCATCAGAACATTTTTTATATCAGAATCTACCATATTAATGGACATATTCTGATCTAAGCTGTAATCCGAGTTATTATCCGTTACAGATGTAACATTCAAGGATGACTGAGCAATTAAAAAAGAGCATAAGAATGCTAAATGAGCAATGATTAAACGCATTCGCTTATTTACCTACACCCTTTAAAACTCTTGTATCACCTAGCAAGAAGACAACCCTATCATCATAAATATCTTCAATAATATATCGATCAATACGGTCACCTTCTTCATACCTCTTTCCGTTAACAATTACATAAATTTTATCATCAAGCTTTCCAACGGATTCAATTTTCAATAGCTCAAAGTCAGCCATTCGAGGCTGCTCCTGATCTAAATTCCTATTAGAAATAATTTCGGGCAGGCTACCCAATTCAACAGTCTTTTTTTGAATAAAAGGATTTCTGTTCCATTCACTCATTTGTAGTACTTCTTCTGGAATCTCTAAAAAATCGCCATGAGTATCCATAGCCGATAAATTAGATTTTGCGGCTTCTTCGATTACTTTTTTTTGTCTGGCAAGATTCGTTTTTCGTTTAATTTTTCGAATACTTGGTTTTGATTTTGTTTTTGTGACTCTAGGCTTAGGACGTTTTTTTGACATTTGATAGTAATCATTGATCGCGAAAGTCAATGATAACACTAAGCCAAATATTAATATTTTAAGTCTATTTGTCATCTCTTTACCTTAATTAATAATCTTAAGTGTTAGAGCCGTTTGAAAATATGTATAAATGATAAAATTAATTGTTTGGCGTTCGGTTGCGCCTTTCTCTATAATATTTAAATTAGAAACAGAAATGCGATTTTCACTAGAACGTAATTTTTCAAGTAAAACACCAAAATCTGTAAAGGTACAAATGATTTCTATATCTATCGGGTATTTTGAAATCATAATTTCTTCATTTGTATCCGGAATAAAAATTGTTTTTTCTTCGACAGGAAATTTTGAAGGAGACCACTGATTTACTTTTATTTCTGATTCTTTAATAACCTCAAAAATAACATTAAAAATTCTTGATTGATCTGATATATCTGGGATTTTACTTATTTGATTTTCAAAATCTATATTATAATCGGACCATTCTCTCTTAATACTTGATAAATTATTAAAAATTTTATCAGCTTTATCCGATTTTAATTTTTCAGATTTTAAACTTTTATTCAATAATTGATTCTCCTTTAAAAGAGAAGAAAAAATAGTAAAGTACCAACCAGCTAAAGCCACGAAAACAGATATCAAGATAACAAAAAATAAAGTATAATAATTATTTAATAATTTATTCATTAGAAGATACACTTAATATCGTACTGGATGTTATTAGGCCCTTTATCTGCGCTACTACTTTTATCCATGATTTCAACAGAGACAAATAATTTTGAGTTCTCTAAAATTTCAATAAAATTGGTAAAGTAACGATCTTTTAAGGCTGGATTAGCATTTAGGTTACCTACCATTCGGACTACGCGCTTGTCTTCATCTTCCATTTCAATAAATGATTGTAGTGCTCGCCCTTGCTTCCTCAGAAGTTTTTTCTCCCATCCTTGTTGAAAACTCATTCTCTCAAGGGTAATCTCCGAAGGCAAACTATTACTTAGAAAACGAGTTATTGCAATAATTCTGTCAAAATAATCAGTGTCATAGCGTAATAGTTCAATCTGATTTTTTACATTGTCTCTATTTTGAATGGCTAACGAATATTCATCGCTTATAGTTTCTAATTTTTTAGCACCTATTCTTGCAGGCATAAGATCTAGGTTCAATTGGTTATTCTCTAAATAAAGTTGGTAGGTCTTCAATCCGGAAAAAAATAAAACACCAACAGCGACTAAAGAGACTAATCGAGTAGCCCATCTAAAATAATTGCCTTTAACTAAAGATTTAGGTAAAACACTAATTCCATTGGGTACACTAAGAGCAGATCCAATGGCAGCTGTTAACAATGTTGGGTGAAATGGAATAGCATTACGCTCACTATCAAATGGGGAAAAAGTTAAATTCCTAATAGGATTCAGAATTCCACTTTTTATTTGAGTCGCACCTTCAATAAAAACATCTATATTATTGATCTTTCCAGCAAATCCTGAAACTAAGATTTTAGAACTCTCCGTAATATTGATTACTCTCTTTGTTCGATTAATTACCCGTTCAATTTCTTGACTCCACAAATCAAATGTAGGTCTCAGAACACTATCTAATTTATTCGGCTTACTTGTAATACCTTGATTAGACAAAAATGTAGCAGGGACTTCCAAGCTTTTAATATTTTCAGGATCCGAAGTAATTTTATTTTCGACTAAAACATCTAATAAATTCTTGTAACCAAAATATAAAATATTTACGGATTTAAGCCTATCGCCTTCGCAAGCGACTATAGTACTCTCTTTAAATCCGATATTGAATAATATATTATTTTGGCCTTTAATATTTATATCTTTATAGTTCCAAAGATAAGCATTAAAAAGGGCTTGAGCCGTCGGCATCCAGTCTCTAATATCAGCTCCATTCTCAGAAAGGATACCTGTGATTTTTTCCAGACTATTTTTATCTGCGACACCTACAGAAACCCTGTCTTCTTTACCGGGTTTAATATTTAAAATCGCATTTTCAACTGGGAACGAAAGCTTTTTACCTAGTGTATACTTAACAATTTCTTTCTTGTCTTTTTTAGCATCCCCTGCTAAATCGA
>Ga0114994_10000408_pt1 | contig 28695 bp, 20 predicted proteins | sample ArcticOcean_MG_C_9_FD_87043 | JGI IMG/M metagenome (GOLD analysis project Ga0114994, IMG submission 87043) | Marine microbial communities from western Arctic Ocean - ArcticOcean_MG_CB2_152 | ecosystem: Environmental > Aquatic > Marine > Oceanic | place: Arctic Ocean: Canada Basin | collected...
CAGAGCAGGCGGCCCGACGCTGTCGTCATTCTTGCGGGTACCAACGATCTCTGGCGGTGCGACAGTTCCGCGATCACCACCTCACTTACGAGGCAGTACGAAGCTTGTGCGAACGCCGGTGTGCAGCATGTTGTCGGTTTGACGTTACCACCGTTCACCGCGGATGCAACGCGGTGGTTCTCGTTCGTGGACCTACCGCGGCGCATCGAGCAGACAAGGCTCACCGTGAACGAGGACATACGACGGGCGGCGCCGGTCTTGCTCGACCTCGCGGCCGAGGCAGACGCGGACACCACGTACGCGCGGCCCGACGGCATCCACTTCACGCGCGAGGGCTATCGAGCACTGGGCTTGAGGGTCGCGGAGACGCTCGAGGCCGCGCTGCTGGGCCGGGCGGCTCCGCCGCGGACGGCGATCTATCCCGGCCAACCTCGGTGATGTTCCTGTGTGGTCTCGCGGCCTAGACTACTGTAAATTCATGATGTTTTCTCTTCTTCTCGAGTGTGTCCTCCTGTCTTTTTATAATGTTGTCCTCGGATCGCTCGGATCGTGTTTTTTTTCAGTTCGACGAGTCCAGCTAGAGACCAGACTGCTGTCGACTGAGCCTTGGGCTCGCAGATGCGCCCACCGCGGCCGAAAAGGTGCGGTCGGTAAAACTAGTGTATGAACATATCTATACTAGAAGTACAAAATCAAGGGGTACATATCTAGGTCTTTGCCCTGCGATCATGATGGGCAACTTCGCGTATGGGTAGTGTCGAGAAACACTGAGGCCACCTTGCCTGCGCGTCAGCCTAGGCGTCAGTCCCGCGGGTCGACTCGAGTCTTGGTTCGAGCCTTCCCGCGGACGTCAGCTTAAGCGTCGGCCCAGGTGCCGTCGTTCCCGTTAAAGACCGGCGTAGTGATGGCGTTGCGCGCGGCGAGCGCGTACAGCAGCGCCGCGACTTCGTTCCGCGGCGGCGGGTCGATCGGCTCCGCGGCCGGCGGCTCCGCCGCTCCAGCCGGCGCCGCCTCAGCGGTTGGCGCCTCCGCTGCAGGCGCCTCCGCGGGCGCGCCTCTTCGCTCAGCGCGAGCCGCGCGGCTCTTCATCTGGGACGCGCGTGACGTCGCGCGCAACGCCACGTCGTCGTCGTCGTCGAACTGGGTGCGGCGGTGTTTCTTCGGAGGCGCGGAGCTGCGCGTCTAGCAGCTGCTCGCGGGCGCGATCGTCCAGTGCCTCGACCGCGTCCAAATCGCCCAGGCGCCGCGCCTCCACGACGCAGTAGCGGCCCTTCGCGGAATCGAGCGTCCGCTCCACGACCACGCGCCGGCTGAACTGCTCGAGCGTGTCTTTCATAGCGACCCTCACACCGGGAGCGCCGCAGACCGCCTTCTGCATCAGCGCCTCCACGACGTCCACCGACGGCGAGGGGGCGAGGTGCCAGGGGTAGTCCGGGTAGTTGACCGGCAGGCGCTTGCACATGACGCACACGATGTCGACGGCGAACCCCGCCACGTGCTCGTCGTCGTAGGTGCCGATGTATGTCCTGGTGCCGTTGATGAACGCACTCACCGCAAAACTCTCGCTCTTCCCGCTCACGCCCACAAATTCGCTGCACTGGCGACAAATGGTGCCGCCGCGGCCCGTCTCCGCGAGGGCCGCTCGTTGCTCGGCCCACCGGGCCTCCGTGGCCACGGCGTGCCGCGCGATCCCCGCCCAGAACGCGCTGTCCGGCTCCTCGACCATGCGCCGGCACGCGCCGCCCGGCGCCCATAGCCGCTGCATCATCAGGTCGTAGACGCCGCCCGGCGCCCAGCCCTCGTCCGACACGATCCGCGAGTTGCCGCCGGCCTTCCAGGACAGGTCGTAGACGCCGCCCGGCGCCCAGCCCTCCTCGAGCACCTTCTCGTGAGCGACGCGGATGTTGCTGTCCGGGTCCGCCCAGCCCCGGCGGAAGACGCCGTCCGGGTCCGCCCAGAGCTCCTTCATGAACCGCCGCTGCTCCTCGGCCGCCTCCTCGATCGCGGCGGCGTCGCGGGCGTAAATATTGCGCCAGTAATGGATCTCGCCGTCCTTGCCCAACACCGTCATCCCTAGGCGCTCCGCAATCGCAGTCAGGCACCGGTCCGAGCCTTCGAAGTGCTTCTTGTAGTCGAGGCTACCGAAGAAGCCGCGGTAGAGCATGGTCGCCGCCATGGGGTGCATGTGCTCGCCCAGGGAATTCACGGCGTCGCCGAGCACCTCGACCAAGGCGCGCGCGTCCTCGCCCCACGCCGCCACGTCCGGCACCTTGCCGTGCGCCAGCTCCCGGATCAAAAAATCCAAAGCGACGCACTCGAGGTGGAGCTCCATGAGCGCGTCGGCCTTCTTGGCGCCGCCGCACACCCGGCGGAACTCGGTCGGGGCCTTGATCGAGTGCTCGTTGTCGTCCTTTTTCCTCAACTTAACCGGGTACGCGTCTTGGACGTCGCCCGTCATCTTCTGCGCGTCGCCCTTCGCGATCTCGCCCACGACCTTCTGTACACACGCGTTTGCCATGTTGGTCTTGCCGTCCCCGGCGTGCTCCTCATCCTCCGGGTCAAAGCACATCACATTCACGATCTTCTGCTGCAGCAGCTCCGCGAGCGAGTCGATGTTCGACTGCGACGGCTCTGCGCCGTACTCCTTGGCCAGGTCCGCGACCTCCTTCCTTAGCTCCACGCGGCGCTCCCATAACCTCACGATGACCTGGGGCGGCGCGTAGACGGCGAACTTGAGGTTCCCGGTCTCGAGTTCAAATGGCGCTTCCTCTGCCGGAGCGTCGGGCGCGGCGCCAGCAGCGGGCGTGTCGCCGTCCAGCTCGTCAACAGTAACGCCGGCGCGCGCCAAAAGGCGCTCCTTCGCGGCGTTCCCGGCGACCTTGCTAAACCCGTAGGTGAAGCTCTTCTTCTGCAGGCGCGCTTTGATGTCGCCGCCGCCGCCTTTTTGATAGATGTCACTTTGATGCGTCGCTCTGAGCGCGGCACGCTGCTTGCGTCCGCGGTCCCGCCCTTTAGCCATCGCTGCGCTCGTTAGTGCCGCAGCGTCGTCTCGCGGCTGCGGTTAAGCGGTTATCTGTTGTTTGCTTGCTGCTGCGTCGAGGACGCGCTTGCTCTTCGTGGCGGCTGGCGGAGTCGCGAACAGGAGTATTCAGAGCCCTCTTACGTTGCTTCCTAACATGTGCAGCTTCAGCTGCGCGCTGGCAGGCTGATTGCTTTGGCGGTTTGGGTCGTCCATGAGCCGCGGCTCACCGAGGAATACTTACCCGTCTCGCCGAGTGCTGCGTGGCAGAGATGCGGCCATACTTCCTCCAGCGAATCCAATACTATAAAAAACGTGCGGGTTATTACCCCTCGCCTTTTATCGCGACAACGCTAAAAGCCCTCCACGCTCACTCCACCAGCCCCGCCAAGCCGCGTGGCTGCTCTAGCATCATGGTTCGGATGTCTGCAAGCCACAGTGTCGAAAGAACGAGCCGCAGCGAAGCGTAGACGGGGCAGTATGGACATGCATCGCTGGGCCTAAAAACGCGGGCAAAACGCGGCCGCCGCGCACCCAGCTGGCCTCTCCACGTCGCCGCCGCGCCACACGTGCACGGCTGACTGGAGAAGCGTTCACGGCTGCGCGCTGCGGGCCCTAAAAGAGTTTTGGCTTGCCGGCGGGAGCTCGGCCCGGCAGCGCTGGTGGCTGGAGCCCGGCCGCCGCTACATACACAACCAGAGATCAACACCGCGAGCGCAGTCACTCACCGTTCATCCACACAGGTCCTTGCGGATTGCCTGAAGAGCATCTCGAACGCCGAGAAGCGGGGCAAGCGCCAGGTGCTCATCCGGCCGTGCTCCAAAGTGATTGTGAAATTCCTCCAGACGATGCAGAAGCACGGCTACGTCGGCGAGTTCGAGATCGTGGACGACCACCGGTCAGGGAAAATTGTGGTGGAGCTCACCGGGCGCATCAACAAGTGCGGCGTGATCTCGCCCCGCTTCGACGTGCCGCTGAAGGACATGGAGTCCTGGGTCAACAACCTGCTGCCCTCGCGGCAGTTCGGCCACATCGTGCTGTCGACGACGTTCGGCATCATGGACCACGAGGAGGCGCGCCGCAAGCGGACCGGCGGCAAGATCCTCGGCTTCTTCTACTGAGTGTCGTGTAAGGAGTTAAATAATAGTCTTCGATCAGGGACATGAAGAGGACCGTGCGCGCAGATGGGATTTTGAGTTTTACCTAGAGGTCCGGTCCCCAGCCCCTAGGGCGGCGGCCGGCCGTCTTACTCCTCGATAGCGTCTTAAGATGGGATTTTGCAGGTGCGCCATCGAACGCAAGGGTAGCAGACATGACAGGCATACTCGGACACGTGAGCCGCGCGATCGGTCTGAAAGTTCGGGTTTGGAGCGCCATGGAGATCCGCTGTGAATGGGGATGTGAATGGAAGCGATGCAATCATCAAGACGCGACTAGCATGAACTATTCCTCACTAAGACGCCTGCCGAGGCAGCCGTTCTAAGGCATGCGACGCATCGCGCTGCTCCTGCTGGCGCTGCGCGGCGGCGCGGACCTCGACGCCCCCATGCCGGCCCTCAAGGTGACGCTGCACCACGGCGACCACGACCGGCGCTACGCGCAGCCCGGCGCCGACGCGGCGCTCGCGCGCGTCGAGTTCTGCGCCTACTGCGAGGACCCGCACACCGAGGGGAGCCTCGCGCGGGGGCTCACGGCGCTCCAGGGGGCAAGGGACTATCGCATTACGGCGAAGTTAGTGTACGCGCTGCCGAACGACGCCTCGACGCCGCCCATGAACGCCGAGGAAATCACGGGCAACGTCGCGCTCGTGCATCGCAGCGCGACGCCGCTCGTGCAGAAGATTTTGCACGCGCAGGACGCGGGCGCCGTGGGGGTGGTCCTCGTGGACGACGGGCGGTGCGCCCGGGACCTCGAGTGCGGGCGCATCGGCTCCGCGCGCCTAGGCGGCTTCGCGCCGCGGGACGACCCGGCGTCGTGGCGCCGCGTGACGATCCCCTCTGTCTTAGTTTCGAAGGAAACGGGCGCGCGCATCCGCAAGGTCATGCCGCTCGAGCACTTCGAGGTGCCCAAGCTCGGCACGCAGTGGGTCTCGCCGCGCTCGTCCGCGAAGCGGCGGCGCGCCGCGCGGCCGTCGCTGCCGCCCAAGCCGACGCGGCCGGCGCGGCGGCGGCGGGGGGAGTTGTAGTTAATATGCGTTGTTGTGTGATCTTTGTGAGGTGTCGGGGGCGACGCTTCTAGGCGACGCGGCTGCAGCTCCTATTATTTTTTTCAGCGGGGTAAATTAAATGATAGCAGACGAAGTCAAACGTCCTTTAGATATCCTGCTTTAATTCCTTGATTTCCGACTTCATTTCAGCTGCTCACAATTAATTGATTTTTAGGAAAGTTGGATTGTTCTCACAACAACAAAATGTAATTCCATTCATTACATCATGCGCTCGCTGTTAGCGATTTTGCCAGCAGCTGCTGCAGCGGCTGGATTCGCCGCGCACACCCAACCCCCAGCGTTGCTGCACCTCGCTGGCCGTCGCTAACTCTGGCGAGGTGAGTCCGCCGCGCGAATGGGGGCGCACGCGCTCGCATTCGACGCAGCCGCCCCGAGCGTGCCAGCGCGCCTGCCGAGTCGCTCTGCGCGCTGTGCGCACCTGGGACGCTCGCGCGAATGAGGCTCTCCTGAGCCCCCCATGCCACACACAAACGCCGGCCGCGCGCAGCAACGGCGGCGGCGCGCGACGTCCAATGTCACGCAGCCGCCGCATCGAGGGAGCCCCCCCGCCCCATCGAGTCGACCTACCGCGCGACCCGCTGCACGCCGCTGGGGTTCGCGCCACCGGGCTACCCTGTGCCCCCCACCACGCGGCGGGGAACGCGCGCGGCGACGACGTCCAATCTCGAATCTCGCAGGCAAAAGCTCTCTCTCGGCCCCGACACGTCTTGAACCGCCAGACGCCGATCGCAAATTTCTCTTCGATTACAATGGCAAGCGAGGACAGAGAAGATAATTATGTTCGCGACAAAGCAAGAAATTGGACGAAGGAAGGGAAAAGGCTGATGGGCGCGAAGGGAATTACATTCAAAGTTATAAAGACAGAGTATGAGCTGGAACAAGCAAAGTCCAAGACACCCCGCGCCAATCATAGAAAGGATCTGGAACACCTGATACAAATAGAGAAGCGCGGGATCAAAAATTTAGATGCATACGATGACCGAGCCGTCGGTGAATCCGGAAGAGGCCGCCAAGGAGTCGTACACCGCCGTCAGCCTGTGGAAGCAGGGCTTCCGCCAGGGCATTGGCAACGACGACGTGGGCGCGGCCTTCGCGAGCGCCAAGGGGGCGAGGTGGCGCCGCCGCCGCCGGCCCTCGATCTGCAGGGCGCGGCCTTCGCCTCCTCTCGAGTCGCCGTGGCCCCGGCGCCGGACCTGGCGGCCGCGTTCCCACCGCCGCTGGCGCAACCGCGCGACCTCTCGGCCGCCTTCCCGCCGGCACCCGCGCCGGCGCCGCCGTCCATGCCACCGCCGGCGCCGTCGCCCTTCGCGCAGCAACAGTTATCAACGCAACGGCCCCTCAACGACTTCGCGCGATTGCCCCCGAACGAGCCGGCGCCGCCCCCCGTCCAGCAGCAGGACCCCTACGCGCTCCAGCGGGCCTATCTCCAGGGCCAGCACGCGGCGACGCAACAGCAACAGCTCGAGATGTTGCGACAACAGCAGGAGCAGTACGACCGCCACCAGGCCGTCGTGCAGCAGGCGACGCATCTGCAGCACGCGGCCATGGTCCAGGCCACCGAGCTCCAGCGCCAGAAGATCGCCCAGGCCCAGGCCCAGGCCCAGGCGTCGCGGCCGGCGCCCGCGCCCGCGCCCGCGCCGCGCCCGGGCCCCCTCGCGTCGCTCGTGGCCATGGGCTTCGACGCCGACAAGGCCGCCGCGGCCCTGGCCTCGGCGAACGGCGACGTCGCCGTGCGCGCAGCCCAGACGGCGTCTCCTGCCAAACCCGCTGTGAGGACTATGCCGATCACGGCCGAGCCGCCGGCCACGAAGAGCATCAAACGTGTCGCCGCTTGGCCATCCGAGATCCCGAGCCCATTTGAGCCGCGGCGCCGGATGGCGTGGTGCTTTGCGCGGTCCCGCAGTCCGCGAAGGGAGAACGCGACGAGCTGGGCCCAAGCGAGCGTAGGTAGGTACGGCCAAAACAAGTAACCGAGGCACCCCGTGAGGGCGAGGAGCAAAAGCGTGGCGATGTTGCCAATCACGTGCGCCCAGGTGCCGCGCATGTCCTGGCCCACGCGCGAGACGGACGACGGGCACCGGTACTTCATAGTACTCTCGCGTTGGTCGCGTGTCGCGCTCTTTTGGCCTTACCCAATTGGTACCTAAACTTGGTGCCAAAGCTCTGGTTTTCTTTTGCCTCAGTCCGGCCTCGGAGTCTAGCAAAGTGTCCTTGATTATAAGTACGATAAAATGCAGTACGCAGGCCAAAAGGCGCCGATGAAACTAGCCGCGACGAGCCAAATAAAACAGAGGTTATGAGGATTGTGCTGAAAAAACCACCCGCACGCAAAGATTAGTTGCTCGGGTCCAGCCGGCGCGTGAGCCAGCACAGACGGCGGGTGCACAGGCAATCCAGCCACCGTGAGCATCGGTTGTGACGACTCCAGCCGTTGGTCGCGAGACATTGCATCCGTGCGACCCGTAATGGCTGCTCCCCAGGGAGGCGCTCCTGATGCGCCTGATGCCGCACCGCTCGTCCTCGAGATCCTGCGCGTCGCCAACCTGCCACCACGCGAACATGATAGACTGCGCAGCCCATTCCTCCGCATCCACCTGGAGCCTGTGGAGCCGGCGGCGGCCGGGTCCGCCGCGGCTGGTGAGGCCGAGTGGGAAGCCCAGCTTGCTGCCTCGGAGACCGCGAACGCGGACGCGCCGCCCCCTCTACCGCCGCGGTCGCCCGAGGTCTCGCCGACGGACCTCGCCAAGCTCATGGCGCAGAAGTCGTTGAGTGCGGAGGAGGCCGCGCGCGTCCGGGACACGATCGCGGCGACGCCGCTGCCGGCAACAGGTGCGCCCCCGGCAGAACAACCAAAAGGCCGGTGGTCGCGCACGCGCGCCGCGGCCGCGGCCTTGCAGAAGCGGTCGTCGAGCGCCGCGTCCGCGCTCCGCGCGCGCTCCAAGAACGCCATGGTCCAGCTCAAGGAGGCCCAGCGCAAGCACCTCGACGAGACGCAGCCGCCCGGGAACGCATTGGGCAGCACGGCGCCGGTCGAGACGTCGCCCCGCCCCAACACGCTCCAGCCGCAGTTCTTCGCCTTCCTGCGCGTGGCCGAGCGCTGCGCTTTAGATGATGTGGTCGTCGTCCGCGTCTTTGACGCGGCAAGTACACGGACCAAGTATCTGGGCGAGGCGCGGGTGCCCGCGGGCTTCCTCTCCTCGACGGAGACGCCCTTCGCGGTCACCTTTGCCTCGGAGAAGCACCGCACGGAGTGCGAGGTTCATTTAAGAAGAGTGCCCGTAGCGACCCCCCCCCCGCGGACCGTGCCTCTCATATTAGTGAGACACGGCCAGAGCCTCTGGAACGAGGCCAAGCACGACGCGAACTACTCGGCCATGGTCTCGAAGCGCGACCATCCTTTGACGCCCCAGGGTGTCGCGCAGGCGTGTTCATTAAATGACAAGTGGCGGCGGGCGCTCGCGCGGGACTTTGGGGCGCGGCCGCTGCCCTTTTTAGGAACGGAGGAGGCGTCGGGCTACCTCGGAAGCCGTGAAGACGCCGCGGCGTTAGAGAAAGTGGACGCCGTGTGGGCGTCGCCATTGACGCGCGCGCTGCAGACGGCCCTCGTTGGGTTCTGCGGTCTACCCGCCTTGCGGAACCTGTCGCTGCATCCTTCGTGTCGCGAGGTGAAGAACGTGGGCGGCTTCGATAGCGTGGGCCTGGAGACGGGCAGTTGTGCCATCCTCAAGCGCTGCGAGAAGAAGCTGACAGAAGCCGTGCTTAAATTGGAAGACGCGCCGACGGACACGGCGTCCAACCTGTGCGGGGGGCTCGCGTGCGACGCCCGGGACGCGGCGGCGGAGTGGTGGCTGCCCTCGGAGCGGCGCGAGGGGGACAAGGCCGTGGACCGGAGATGTGCCGAGTTTTTACGGGAGGTCCAGTACGAGCGGGCGGCCCCGCTCGTCGTGACGCACTCGCACTTCATCCGCGGGCTCTTCAAGCGCTTCCGGGACCCCACAGATCCGTCGACGAAGCCCTTCGCCGTCAAGAAGGTGTCCAACTGCGGCGTCGTGGCCGTGGACGTCGTTTTTGATGATGCGACGGGCGGGACGCCGTCGCTGCGCAACCCGCGCTTATTGTTCGGCTCGACGCTCGAGGGGGACGACGCCACGGACGAGTCGTCGGACGAGGACTCGAGTCGCTTGGAGCGCGCCAGGACCTTCGGGAGCGGGGTTTTAGCAGCGGTCGAGAAGCACGTTCGGCGACCGTCTACGACGTTTTCGAACACGTCCGACCCCGCGGCGGCGTCCGTGGACTTGCTGACGGGCGACGACCTAGCTGGTTCGTTGTTCGAGCCGATGCGCGCGGCGCCGTCGGAGTCCGTGGACGACGGGTCGCTTATTTAGTGTCTTCAAGTTAACGTGTTTATTGTTACGTGTGAATTTCTTCAAAGTCCCTCCTGTCTATGAGCTCTTGGATCGTCATGGGAGCAGGGGGGGTATAGGGCAGGCTCTCGGGCGCACACCTCGGTTTAATTTATTACTTTGTTAATGCCACGACTCCCGCGCGGGGGAAATATACCTACTTCCGCGCGTCGCGCTCGTACTCGCGCACGGCCGCCACGGCCTCGCGGTCGGCCTTGGCCGCGTCGATGCGCTCGACGCCCCGCAGCTCGCCCTTGAGCTTCTGAATATAGCGCTCGTTGTCCGGTTCCGCCTTTAAGAGTTGGGCCATTTGCTTCTCAAACGCTGAGAGACAGAGGGTTTTCAACTCCTCCGACGGCTTCTTGTAGAAGTTGAGGAAACAAGGAGAGGTAGAATGGTCCCGGTGATCCTGCACTTTGCCGAAGCGGTCGTTGCCCTCCAAGGTACAGATGTGGACGCCGGGGAAGGCCGCCAGGCTCTCGTAGCCCTCCTCCGGTTCCCGTTCCAAGGCGTCCTTGGCGGGCCAGTCATACGCGTACCACCACCGCCGCAAGAACTCCTGGACAAGTTTTCCTCTCAAAGTCCCGTAAAACGCTTGTTCCGCGTCGCTGCCTTTCTGTTTTTTAGAACGAGCTGTAGAGGTGGTGGGCGCCTTGCGCGTCGCGGGCTTGCGCGCCGGGCTCTTCTTCACGCCGGCGGACTTCTTCCGCGCTAGAGTCGCTAAAGGCACGTCGTCCGAGTCGTCGGACGAGTCCCGATCAAAATCAAATTCCTCCTCGCCGCCGTCATCGTCCGAGGACTCCACGACCGCCTTCTTCGCGGGCGCGGATCGCCGCCGGGGCGCCGGCTTCTTCGGCGCCTCGTCGCTGTCGGAGCTGTCCTCGTCGTCCTCGCTGCTCGACGAGGCCGGCTTCGGCGGCGGCTGCTTCTTCTTCGGGATTGGCGCCTTCTTCTGCGGCTGGAGCTTGGATAGAGGGACGTCGTCGTCGCTCGAGTCGCTCGAGTCCGAGTCGCCGCCCGTGGGCGCCGGCGGCGGCTTCGCGGGCGCGGCGGCCATTTGTTCGTCGCCGTCGCTGTCCTGCGCCGCTCGCGACGGCGGCGGCGGTGCGGGCTTCGCTTGCGCTTGCATTTGCGCGAGGGGCACGTCGTCGTCGCTCGAGGAGTCGGACATCGTCTCGCGGTGGCGTGCGCGGGCGTAGAGTTGTTAGCCTCTGCCGCGCTCTGGGCAGGAATGCGAGTAGCTGTGGCAGATGGATGCGCACGGGTTGCTGTGGTCGCGATGGTTGTCACGGAGGTCGTCCTGCGCTCGCTTCTGCTGCTAAAGGGCGGTTCCTTGGCTCTCTCACTGGGCTGTTTTGCCTTAGCAGCGATTTCCAAGCACCAAGTTTTGCGGCTTAAAAATTTAATTCGTGGCTGCACGCGAGGCGGTTCAGAGACGTCCTCTGGACCTTTGGGATGAATACACTAGCGGTAGATGCTGTTTCGCTGTCGGGACCCAGGCGCAGCGCCAGGGCCAGCGCTCTCCCATAGCAGTCGCACACACCCGCCGGGCTGCCTCGTCAGTGACGTCGCCACGGGCCACGTCCACAGCCGCAGCCGAAAGCGAGCACACCACAACCGCCTGCCCATGGCCGCCAGCCGCCTGACGGCCCACGCCGAGGCCCTGGCCGCCTTCTACGAGACGCGCGCCGTGCTGTACGGAGCGAGCGCCCGCGACGAGCTCGCCCGGCCGGACGACAGACATGCCCAACAGCCCCGCTGGGCGGCGCAGGCGCAGCACTACGCGGGCCTGTACCGCGAGGTCCAGAGCCTCGCGCCGCGCGGCGCGGCGCCGGCGGAGAATACTAGCGAGGGCGACGATCATGCGAGCTCGTACCACATCCTCGCGGACGACGTGGTGCGCTTCGCGCCGAAACCGGCGGAACCACGGCGCTACGAGAACGTCCCGATGCAGCCGCGCCTCGAGCTGCTCTTCGAGGAGGCGCTGGTGCCGCACCGCGACCGCGACCTCTTCCTGTCGGAGTGGTGCCGCGGGCGCGTGGACGAGCGGGCGCTCGCGGATCAAATCAAGGGCTTGCTCGGCCGGCGGACGCACCTGCGGGAGATCCTCGCGGCGCTGCGCGAGGCGCGCGCGCGGCAGCCCGCCGCGCTTCCCGTGGAAGCGCCGCCGATCAAGCTCGTCGCGACCACTGTGGACGCGCCGCGCGTCGCCGGCGTGGTGGACCCGTCGCGGTGCTTCTTCCCGCGCACGCCGCCCCTGCCGGCGTGCGTGCCGCTCAACCGGAAGCCGCGGCGGCTGGGGGTAAGCGCGAAGTTCACGTGTTTACGTCTCTCTCGGTATACGCGTGCGGCACCGAGTCGATATAGCGTGCGGGTATCCCAGGTTGCTCTCCCTCTTGCTCTGCTGCGCGTGCTCTCTGCTACACACAACACTACTACACACAACACACTTGAACAACTGAGCAAACAGTGCTCGGACGCACATCGGCAGCCTCCGGTGCCCGCTAAGCAAGTCCAAAAACGCTGCCCAGAATGGCCGAGTCTACCAAGGAATTGACGGACTCTGGAGCCAAAGTAACCACTACGGTGGAGGGCAGCGAGGCCACCGCATCCGCACCCGCCGAACCGTCCGTAAAGAAGGGCTACTGGGTCATCCACATCCTTGCCATCAAGAACGAGGAGACGTTCTTCGCGCATTTGCAGCACGCCAACTCGAAAACGAAGTACGGCGGCAAGACGCGCATCTTCGCGCCCGTGCAGGCGACGCTCAAAGGAGACCCGGTCGCGTTCTGCGCCGTCATCGAGTTCCCGACCGTGCAAGCGGCCATCGACTGCTGGGACGACCCCGAGGATTATAAGGAGGCGAGGGCGCTGCTGGGTGACCCCGAGACAGACGTGGTGGACCGCCGCGTGTGCGTCATCGAGGCCGACCCGCTGCCCGAGCTCAAGCTCGGCCAGGCTTTCTGGATCAACCACGTCGAGATGCTTCACGACCAAGAAAAGTTCTGGGCGTATGCAACGGCTTCCATGCCCTGCTTCACGTCGGTTTTCGACGTCCTTCCTCTTCGACTTACGAGCGCCGCGGCGATGGCGTGACGGCGCATACGCCACTGAATCATATTATTCGCGCGCAGGTCCGTGACGTTCGGCCCCATCGCGCATCAGCACGTCGGCGCCGGCTCGGCACCCAAAAAAATGGGTTTCGCCCTCGTCGGCGGCTTCGAGTCGTTGCAGCACGGTATTGACGTGTACGGCGGCGAGAACGAGCAGTACCAGAAGGCCCGGGAGGCGGGCGGCATGGTTGAGGGCGAGGACCACGTCGTGAACCGCACGATATGCGTCATCGAGTACGATCCGCAGTACGACCAGCTCGTCCCGAAGTAGCTTTCCGATGATTGCCCTCCAGCATTCTTTGCTCTCCGCGCGCACCTCACCCCTCTCGCCCGTTTTAATATCCTACGTACTTATAAATAAGGCGTACCGAGCTCCCGCACGGCCATCCACGCGTCCACGTCGGCCTCGGTGATGACGTCCCGCCTAGATCTATGCGCCCGTACCAATTTCTGCAGCTCGCTCACGAGTCGCTCCTTGACGGCCGCCGTGTTCCAATAGGGCCCCGTGCCGCTCCCGTAGGACTTGCCAATCGCGTCTAACTCGTCGTCATCTTCCAGGAAGAAGCGCAGCCACTGGTACGCGACGTCCACGTCTAGGTCCGCCCCGAGCTCTTTTTGCAATTTGGCCGTGTCCCGGCCGCCCGAGAACGCGTGCGTCATGACCTTCCTTCTGATATCTTCGTCCGAGTCCGTCAGGAAGACCGCACTATCGGTACTCGACGCCGACATCTTGCCCAAAGCACCCTGTAAAGGGGGAAAGAACTTGGAGTGGACCAAGGAAGGCTTGCCGCGTAGAGGATGACTTTTCGGGGCGATCTTGTGGGCTACATCGCGAGTAACCCTAAAATAGGGGTCCTGGTCGATCGCGCAGGGGATCAGGCAGCACGAGTCGTCCGGTCTAGGTCCGCATCTCGCCAGGGGAATGCGGAACGACGACGGAAAGGACGGCGCCGCCTGGATCGCGGGGAACGCGCTCTGGCCCACATTAGAAGAACCTTCGAAGCCGAAGGCCGCTCTCGCGGTGTTGTAGGTAATACTTTTCCAGATCCTACACACGTTCGGGTACATGTGGCCCATGTAGTCGCAATCCGAAAAGATAAACGTCTTGTCTCTGTCAAAGCCGCAGGCGATGATGTCCTTGGCGTTCTCCCGCGTTAGTGCCCGGAACCGATCCAAATCATAGGCGCCGTCCTTCTCGTTGTACTCGCCCTTCCACAAAAACTTCTCGTCGTCGGTCATCTGCACTACTAAAGGTACTCCTAATGCGGCTTGGAGCCACTGCGTCATGAGGAAGGGTACTAAATGGCCGAGGTGCATCGCCGCACTAGAAGGTCCTCTTCCCGTGTAGAGGTACAACCCTTTTCCTTGCTCCGCCGCATCCAGGATCTTGGCCAGGTCTCGGTGCGAAAAGAAGATGCCCCTCCTGAAGAACCGGTGGAGCTTCTGACCTCTCTTAGCAGCCAACGCCCCTAAGCGGTCCAGCAACGACGGCGTCAACAACTGGCTGCCGAACTTCTCCACCAACTTCGTGTAGTCGATCTTCCCCTCGACGGCCCAGGGGTCCACGACCATCTCGCCTTCATCGTCCGTCTCGGCCTCCGACGCCTTCGGTGCTTTGGTGAAGGCGACGAGCGGTTTTAAACTCAAAGCCCCGTGCGCTTTGATGGACATTGATGCGGCGCTTTGTACGTCGCCCGTGGCCGGCGCGGCCGGAGCTTCGTAACTGGTGGCGAACTTTAATGATAGCTGCTTCTTCTTGCCCACGATCAGCACCATGGTCTCGGGCTTCTTCTTCGGGTTGTCCGACGTGCGGCCGATCAGCTGGATGCTTCCGCCGCCGGCATTTGCCGCGACGGGGAGGGCCGTCGCGTCGACGGCAAAGCCGGCGAGCGAGGCGACCCGTACCGTATCCTCGGCTTTGGCGTTCTTGGGCGGCTTACCGCCGTCGTACAGCGGCGTGATCGGGTCGCCGAAGGCGCGCTCCGCGGCGGCTCGCGAGGCTTCCGCGACCGTGATGGGCGCGTCGCTGGCGACCAAGGCGTCGATCTCCGCCTGGACGAGATCGAGTAACTGCGCGTGCTGCTCCACTTCTTTGGGGAGCTCCCGCGTGCTGTTGGAGAGGTCCAGCGTGAGCTTGGTGCAGCCCGGCTCCGTCGTCCACACCGGCTGGAGGCCCGCCAAGGACGACGACGGCCAGAGGCCGAAGACCCTGGCGGCGGCGACGCGGGCCACCAACGCGGCCGTCGCCACGGCCACGGGCGGCGGCGGCGGGCCCGGGCGCGGGGACTTCTTCTTCTTCTCGCCCGGGGGCGGCGGCGGCTGGGTTGCGGGCATTTGTGCTTGTGCAGTGATTGGTGCGCGGCAGCTGTGGTGTACGTAAACGACTCAAAACAGCGCCTAGCAAGCTGCTGTGCCGTACGCGTTAAGCGATGCTGTGTTGAGATGCTTTTTAGAGAAGTGAAACCCGCACCTTAAAAGCGCGATCGATCCTGTACGTGCGTGGCGAAACTATTGGACTCTTAGCATTATGGCAAGGAGTTGTACGGGTCCCATGCTGGCCCTCTGGCTGCTGGTTCCCATGGCTGGGGCTTTCGTGAGCCGTACACAACGTGCCGGAACCGCACTACACGCCGCATTGCAGCCACGCGTGCCCACGGATAGCGACGACATGGTCAGTGCGGCCGCGCGGTCGGTACGGACCGCGCTGGACGCCGGCGTCACGCGCCAGACGCTCGAACTGCACATCCCGCTGCCGCCGGAGACGTCGCCGGAAGACTTGGATCCGTGGCCGGGAGGCTTGCCCCAAATCGCCGAGTACGCCCTGCCGCTCGCGCGGGAGTGCCTGAAGAAGGCGGTCAAGGGCGGCGGCGACGTCCAGCAGGTCGTCCTATCCAAGGCCGACAGCTGCGTGCAGTTGTACTGCCAGGGCGAGACGGCCAGTGATGACGCCATGTTGATCCTGCAGCCCGGTGCCGAGACCTTTGATGAATTGCGACAGCTCGACGGCGCGGTGGGACAGCGATTACTTATCCTCGTGAACCCGAAGATATCGTCGGCGAGCGATTTGGGCCTCTTCCAGGGCCCGGTCGTGAAGGATTTTTTCAGGGGCGGCACGCTCCGGGACAAGTTCCCCGTGACCTACTGCGCCCAGGAGTCGTCGTGCCGCTCTGAAGATGTCAGGATCGTGCACGAGTACGGCAAGGGCTGGCGGGCCTACTACGTGGACGACGCGGAATTTGACGGGCAGAACATGATTAGTGAGGGCACGATCCTGCCGCTCCACGACGAGCCCCTGGCCGCGCGGCCCTCCTACGAGGAGCTCCAGGACCTCGTGATCGGCAAGCTGAAGCTCCCCGTGTACGTGCGGAAGATGCGCGAGGCCGGGGAGAAGAGGCCGCGGTTCCTTCGATAGAGTAGTTGTAAGTCTAGTGTTAAAATGTTCGTGCTTACGCCGCGGCACTCCCCGGCGTTTCGCGGGCGCTGAGTGCCTCTCGCGCCTTTCGCAGAGCGCCCCCAACTCCCACTGTGAGGGGGTACTCGCCGCCGAAGACGCGCCGCGCGGTCCGGTCCGTCTTCTCGAGCATCGTCACGGCCTGGCGGAGATCATCGAGCGTGGTGCCGGTGTCGTGGTAGAGCGCCCTCGCGTAAAGCTTCTTCATCGTGAGCGTGAGACCATTACTTTCTCCGAGAACACGCCGCGCCACGGGCATCGTTTTGCGCAGCAGCGACTTGGCTTCTTCGAAGCGCTACAGATCGCAAAAGTCCACCGCGTAGTTGTTGGCTACTATGAGGGTTCGTTCGTGTTCTTCGCCGTAGAGCTTCAAATATCCGGAGTATACGTCTCGTTTCATCTCTAGGGACTCTTGAAAGCCGCCCCATCGATTTATACGTGCTCGCAAGATTACCCTGCACGATGAGCAAGTCTTCTTCTGATGCGCCAATGCGTCGCAACATAGACAAATTAGCCTCTCTCACGGACAACGCGTTCTCGCGGTGCGCTGCGTCGGCTAAACCGTTCCCAAGCATGTTCATCGCCATGCGCCGAGCCATGTTCGCCTCCGGCCGCCCCAAGTACGTCTTCCAGCACGCCCAACCGAGCGCACAGCAAACGACGCCGTGGTAACGTTGCTCGCACAGGCTACACGTGTCCCATCGTCTCCACTTCGAATCAAACGCCTTGGCGCCCAAATTATTCTCCTCGGCCTCCGCGACCAAAATCTTCTCCTGCTCCGCCAAACACGACACGTGCGCAAAGCCCGCCGTCCCGCGGCACGCACACCCGCGCACCAGGCCCTCCTTCGTTTTCCAATGTAGGGCCTCCGTGCAGATGTAGCACGTCTGACCTTTCGTGTCGTCCGTGCACTTCTCGACCGCCTCCGTGACGGCCTCCTTATATTTATTGTCGGCGTAGTATTATTCCGCGTTGCCGCCGCGGTGTATTTTCTTGCAGATCTGCTTGTGGCCGCGGCGCCAGTGGTCGTGTCGGCACGTGGAATTGCAGTATCTAGTTTTGCACCGCACACATCGAGGCGCGTCGTGGGCCAGTGGGGCGGCGCAGGCGGCGCAATTTGTGATGATCATCTTTGGCTTGGCGAGTAACGAGAGGGTCGCGGCGGCTTTGTCTTGGGCTGTCAAAACCCGTATTTTGGCAAAACCCGTACGTGACGAGCAAAACGGGTTCCGTGGCTGCTGCTCACGATTGCTCACGCCACGCTCGAGTGCCAGGCTTGCTGGTATCGCGGCACTACGCAGTGCACGTGACGCAATCCAACTGCTCAAGCTTAAGCTAACGCAGCGGCATCACATAGGAGACAGAGAGAGTGAGCACAGAAGATGCTGCGCCCCCTCGTCGCAGCAGCGCTCACAAGCATAACATATGCCTGGACGCCCGCCGCGCCCGTGCGCTCTGCCACGAAGCTCGCCGTGCGGCCCATCCACATGGACGCGGCCGAGGAGAAGGGCGAAACGACGGAGGCGATCGAGCTGGGGGAGATCCAGACGCTGGAGGCGCTCGAGGCGGACTACTGGGGCTCCTTGAACGACGTCGAGCGCCAGATCCAGGGCGCGTCTCGGTCTGCCAAAGCCTTCCTCCGGCAGGGCCAGCTCGAGGACGCTCTGGAGCAATTTAATAAGGCCCAGGAGCTCTCCCAGAACAAGCGCTACGAGTGGCACCGGGGGGTCTGCTTGTACTATTTGGACCAACTCGCGGACGCGCAAAGCGATTTCGTCGCGAACGCCCAGCGCTACGAGGGGCGTTTCGGCGAGCCGGCGTCCGAAGAACGCTTGTTCGCCCGGGCCTGTGCATTACGAGGCGACGCGGGCACAACCTTCGCCGCGGCGAGCGAAGTGCGGGAGACGCGGCCAGTGCTGCGGGCGTGCGCGCAGCTCTTCGACGGCGACGAAAGTGCCTTAGAACAACTGCGGGACCTCTGCGTGAATGCGGACACGAAGGACGCCATGCGGCGGCGCCTGTTCGGCCATTTCTACGTCGGCTTGTACCACGACGCGAAGGGGGACGCGGAGAAAGCGAAAGCGCACCTCGCGCTCGCCACGTCAAAGGTGAGCGACGAGGATTTTACCACTCGTTTACCTCACTTGCACGCGACCGTGCGCGGCTGGTCGCTCGGTGACGTGCCGCCAGAGGCGCTCGCGGACGCGGCCCGGTTCGGCCTCGGGGGCGACACCGCGCGCGACGCGGCGCCGGGCCCGGGCACGTACGCCGCGGCGGAGGTGGCCGCGACGGACGGCGCCGCTCCACAACCGATGGAGGACATCCTGGGCGACCCCGCCATCCTGCGGGAGGGCATCGACGCCATGACGGTCGTCATGCTGAAGGAGGCCCTGAAGGCGAAGGGATTGAAGCGCACGGGCCTGAAGGCGGCCCTCAAGGCGCGGCTGTTGGAGGACCTGGGGCTATAATTACACTGTTACTTTTTCTGGCCCTCGTACACAGCACTAAAATCCGCGTCGCCGTGCGCGGCGCGCTGAGCGAGGAAGGCCGCGTTCGCCGCCGCCGCCAGCGGCAGCGGCACCGAGGCCCGGTCCCCCAGATTTAGCGCGAAGCGCATGTCCTTTTGCGCGTGCTTCAACGGGAAGTTCGGCGCGTGGTCGCCCTTCAGCATCTTGGGCCCCTTCAACTTAAACAGGCCGTTGGCCATGATGCCCAGATCCAGCACCTTCAGCAAGCCGGCCCCGTCGTCCGCCGGCAACTGGGACGCCTCGCACAGCGCCAGGCCCTCGCCGAGCGCGACCATCATACTACCCATGACCATGTTGACCACGAGCTTCATCTTGGAGCCGGCGCCGACGTCGCCGTAGTGGAAGTCGGCCTTGCCCATCTCGCTCAGGTCGGGCTTCACTTGGTCGTAGAGGTCTCTGTCGCCGCCGCAGAGGAAGATTAAGGCCCCCTGCTGGGCGGGTACTTTCGAGCCGCTCACGGGCGCTTCGAGGAACCGCCCACCATTAGCGATCACGTCGTCGTTCATGAGCTGCATCCTTTCTGGCGTGAGCGTGGCGCAGTCCACTAAACTCTTGCCGTCTCTAATGCTGTCGATGATTTGAGGAAAGACTGCTTCACTTGCTTCTAACGTGGAGAGCATCGAGTACGTGAGGGCGCACTTCGCAATGACATCACCGGGTGATTTAACGACGGTCACGAGCCCGGGGTAGGCTTCCGCGAGCTTCTGCGCTTTGCTGGCGTCGCGGTTCCAGACCACCAGCGATCTCTTCGCCTTCAGGAGGCATGAAGCCATGCCCTCGCCCATGATGCCGACACCGATGAAGCCGATGCGCTGCGTCATTATGGCTCCGCGTATGGCTGCTCGATGGCGTGGTGGGAGGATTTGCTCTCTGTCTGGTCTTTCTTTTGCTAGCTGTAGCAAGATAACGATGCTAGGTCACTGGCCTGCAAAGCGTGGTCTCGTCGTGCCTTCCTGCAGCACAGCAGGTCCGATCTCGTTGCTGATGCGACGTAGGACGATGTCAAACCACAAAACCCGCACAGCAATGCAAAAGTGGCAGCGGAGTCGCCCATTCCCATAATCATGTACTGCCGACCGACACTAGTAGCCTAACAATACATCGACCAGCTCCATCGTGCGGGTCTACTTAGCGCCCAGCGGCGTGCAAAGGGAGCCTCACCGAGCTGCCTCACCGCTGTGCCAGGCGAGGGCTGCCCGCGGTGGAAAGCAACCATGGCCGAGCCGCCGGAACAGCGGACGGCCACGACCTACATGAGCAAGGAGGGCTTCGCCCTGCCGATCAAACAAACGAGGCACGAGGCGAGCGGACTCAACGATGAGGCCAAGCACTACATCCGCCGCAACCAGAAGATCAGTCGGCTGGCGAAGCAGTGGCTGCCGCCCCGAGATCCGGACGACGGCGTGCCGCTCCGGTCCCGCGCCCAGCACCTGTCCGCGCGAAGAACGGACGCGTTTAGCACGACGCACCGACCGGTCAAATGGTACGAGCAGAAGAGCTTCTCTCGGAGTCAGAAGGCCGTGCCGCGGGATATTCGAAGGCGGGCGCTGGGCAGTCACCCCGTGGCTCTGCTAGGTGAACACACGCCGTTCCACGGCTCTCAAAATAGACCGGGGCCCGCGCCGACGTCATCCATGCCCCTGAGTCCCCAGCTCGCGGCGAAGATCAAAACAATGGGCAACTGGCCCCTGCCCGACACGCCCCGGTGCGCCGAATTGCATTTGGCGGAACTGGCGCGCGTCGAGGCCGAGGAGGCGTTCGAAGTGGAGGAGCGGGCGCGGCGGGACCGAGCGGCCCTCGCGAAGACCCAGGCGGACGTCGAATTCCGGGCGTTGCGGCGCAAGGCGGCCAAGGCGCAGGGGCTGCCGTCGCCGCCGCGAACGCCCCTGCGGCGCTCGCTCGCGGACTCGGACTCCGAGACGGCCTCCGAGACGGCCTCGTCGCTCGGCTCGCCGCCGCCGAGCCGCGGCTCGCTCGGGTCCATCTCCGAGCGGCCGGCCGCCGCCGGGGTGGACGACGAGGGCGCGCCCGCCCGGGGCCCGTCCAAGCGGATCGCAGCAACGCCCCATTTAGAAGCTGAGCTCGCGCGCAAGAAGAAGAAGAAGAAGCGCAAGAAGCAACCGATGCTGGGCAAACCTCTGGAACCCCCGCCGATTGAAACCGTCCCACTCGAGCCGCCCAGGTCCCAGGGTTTAGGGGCCCTGCTGAATCTGGGCAACGATATCAATAGTACGACGCACCGCGCCCTGCTGTGGCACTGGCGCACGGTCTGCGCGTGCTTTCGGGTCGCGTTCGTTGACCAGCCGTGGCCCGTCGCCCCGGACGCTGCGGTCACGGGCATGTTTGACGGCCGGAGCCCGCCCGGGTCCCTGCGCGCAAGGAAGGTCGCCGAGGTCTTCCGGCTCCTGGAATTCACGGACCTCGACTGCATCCGCCTAGTCGAGGCGCGGCTCCCGGACTGGTTGGACGGCGTGTGCACGCGCGACGCGGACGGCGACGGCGATGACGACGGCTTCTGGACGTTACGAGCTAAAAATCAACCGGAGCCCATGTTCGACCCCGACGCCCCTTCGACGAAGGCCGACGTGAATGTCCCGTACACGGACTTTCTGAAGGCGATGACGCCCACACTCCAAGAACTTGAAAAAATTAAAAAGTATTATGCGGACCAGGAAAAGGAACGCCTCGAAACGGAAAGAAAGTTAGAAGAACGCAAGAAGCGGCGCAAAGCTAAACAAAGGGAGTTGAGGAAGGGCGCTCTACAAGACCTGCAAGAGGCCTGGGACGACTGGCCGCCCCGACTCAAAAAAGGCAGACCCGCGTACACCACAAAGGAGCGCCAGCCGGCCATGATCTATGTGGTCGAGTGCGGGGCGGACTTCGAAGTCACGCAGGACAAGAAGAAGGGCCTGGCCGCGGCGGCCATGTACGCGGCTTCCGGTGTGGCCCACGTGCAACTGCGCGCGCCGGGCTTAAAGCAAATCCTGTGGAACTGTTGTTTGGAGGGCATGGGCTATGGAGGTTATTCCGCTTCCGAAATCGTGGAGACCTTTCGAGTGTATACGGCCGAACGAGTCCAAGCCGTGTGGCGGGCGAAGCACGGGGACGGGCCTAAATGGGCGAGGGTTAGAGAGATGTTTGTGAGGAGAGACCGGGAGCTCACGGAGAGTGTATTTGACGCGTGGTGGCCCGTGACGCGGCGCCAGGTGTTCCTGCGGACGTTCGTGTATCGCAAGCTAATCGCGTGGGCGTGGTGGGCGCGCGGCGTGGCGAAGCGGAAGAACTTGTTCCGGTTGACCTTTTGGCCTTTGAGAACTTGGCGGTTGGAAGCGAGACGGTGTTATAACGCTAGGGAAAAGGCCAAATTTTTAAAAATGGTGTGGATAAAGGTTGTCAAAAAGCGGCACCACAAGGCCTGGCGCCGGTGGGTCTCGAAACGAGTGAAAGATAGAGCAAAGGCCGACCGGTTCCATCGGAAGTTCTATTTGTTGGAAAGAGAAGGCTCAAAGGCTATGACGTGCTGGCGGGCGTTCGCGCTGCAACGGAGACTGTTACGGCGGGCGTGGTTCAAGGGGAACAAAGGAGGCAGTGCGCTGCTTAAACGAGTCGTCAAGGGGCGGAAGGGCCGCGCTCTGGCCGTGTGGAAGTACTACCACTTTTTAGCGCAACATAGCAAGCAGCGGGCGGCGTCCTGGTTCCGAAGGATCCGGGCGGACGACGAGACGCGGCGGGTGTTAGCGAGGAAGGCCAAGAACAGCGCCCCCGCCAACAAGCCGGGCATGGAGGCGGCTTTGAATGAATTCGATGCAAAACGGGTGCACCCGCCCCCCATCCCGCGACCCGCCGACGCGTCGTGCTTCCGCGTCGCGCCGTCAGTTGATGAATTGAAACGGCGCGACGCGTACCAGGACCTCAAAACGCAGCGCCTAAAGGACCACAAGAAGCTGGTTTTAGTTGGGCGGAAGCGCGCGAAGACGTTTAATGCTTCGGTCCGTTCGCGGACCCACCAGGAGGTCCGGGCCGAGAAGCGAAAACGTCAGAATGATGACGACTGCGCGGCGGCGCGTTTAGCCGTGGAGTCCGCCTTGGATGCGTTTGAAAGGACGCGCTGTGCCGCATCGACGTTAACCGAGGACCAGCGCCGCGTGTGCGAGCCTTTACTCAACGGTTTTGTGGAGCGGGTCTTTCCCCGCGAGGTAGCCGCGGCCTATCTACGGTACTGGCGCCGGGGTCCACAAGCGCTCGAGGTCCTCCGAAGTTTCGCCGCGCAGAAGCGCAAGGAGAACCGAGCGGATTTGTGCTACGCGTTCCACTGCCGGCGGCGCGCGTGGGCTGTTTGGAAGGAAGAGGTGCGGCAGGTTCTTGTAGAGAAGAAGAAGCTGGCCAAGGAGGAGGCCGCGCGCCTCAAGCGGGCGCGGAAGAACGCCAAGGAGCGGGGGTCGCGCGACCTCGTCCGGGCCGAGGCGCAGGCCGTTAAAGACGCCGCGTTCCAAGCGGCGCAGGACAAGGAACCGCCCAAACCGAAGAAGCGCCGGGGCTACGCAGCGGGCGACGTCTTCCGGAGCCGCGTGACGAGTGGCCACCGCGTGATCGAGGAGGAGCAGGTTGTTATAGAAAAGGCCGTGGAAATCAAGGATCCGTACGCCGAGGACCGGAAGCAGCAGCACGTTCAATTAAAAAAGATCCAGGGGTACCTGACCCGAGCCCAGACGATCGTCAAGGAAGTGAGAATCCAACAGGCTGAAGAGAAGGAGGAAGACGAACGGGAAGCGCGGCGCACGGCGAAGGAGGAGCTGGTGATCAAAGCGTTCCTAGAAGATAAGGATGAAGCGTTCGCGGAGAGCCACCAAAAAGCGCTGGAGTGGACGGACGACTTCGCCATTTATGCGGAGAAGAAGTGCGTAGAAACGTTGCAAAGGGTGCAGCGCGAGGCGCAGGCGCACTACGACAAGCAACTCATGCGGCAGTCGTTGCGGTTGATGCGCCTGCCGTGGGCCGAGAAACGAGCCATTAGCTTAATGAATCGCCAGATCCTGCGGAACCGGTTACGGCTCTGTGCTGGTTGGCGGAAGGTCAATCGGAGCATGCCTCGGTACTTCCGGCTGCGGGTGAAGTACCACTGCTTCTTGGACTGGGTGCGCCTGGTCAAGAACCGTAAATTAATCCGGTCGTCGGCCCTAAAACCCGTGTTGTTGAGACGCAAGGCGCGGGCGTCCCTCACGACGCGTTTGCTAAAGGAGCGGGGGGCGCGGCGCTGTCGCAGCATCCACCAGGATAGGTTCGCTGATGTGGAAGCGACGTTTGCTCGGTGGTCCACGTACGCCTTCGATCAAATCCGGTGGCGGTGCATGACGCTGCTCGGTCTGAAACGCTTACGGCTGAAGCGCCTCCAGGCGATCTTCTCCACCCTCAAAAGCGAGGCCGGTTTCGGACATGTGTCGAAACGGACGCCGTGGGTGCGGCGCCTGGACGCCGACCTCGGGGTCTGCTCGTTGTATTTTGTAGCGCCTCGTAGGAAGACGGACTTACTTAATAATTTGAGAAAAGCGAACGCGGTCCACCGGAAGGCGGTGGTCGACGGCGCTAGGAACGGCCCGACCTTCAAGAAGTTCGTGGACGCCGTGAGCGGCAACGCACAAGCGCGCCTGTACGCCGAGCAGAGCCTGTTGTTGAAGGCCTTTGAGTTAAGAGGCAACACGCGCCACGAGGACGTGGACGTGGTTATACAACGGCCGCCGGACGCGGACGCCGTCGCGGAGCTCTTCAAGGATGTGGTGTGCCCCCCGGGCGTGCGCGTGTGCGCTGTAAAAGTCTGTGCGAAGCGCGGCCACGGCGTGCTCGGGGTCGGGACGGAACTGCAGGGCGACGGCGATCGCATCGATCGGCCGTTCCGGGGTGGCAACGCCAATGGCAAGTTCGCCAAGGAGACGTTTCCATTAAGTGAGGACGAGCATTTCACGGCTATTGAGTTACACTGCTCCAAGGCCGTGGTCGAAGCCATACGGTTCGAAGTTTCGGTACTAGGCAACGTCCGCAAGGATAGGAAGGAGGGCATGGCTGGAAGTGAGCTGTTCGAGCGGAAAAGATGGTGTGGCATCGCGAAAACGAAGCCCCGGTGGTCCAAACTCTACGGCGAGGTCTCCTCGATGAACCCGCAGATCTTTACGATCCGGGGCCCGCCGGACGCGGCGATCGTCTCGTTAAGAGGCCTGGCCACGGCCTCGCGCATCATCGGTCTGGGCGCCGTGTGTCGCGTTGTGGCCGAGGAGGGCGTGTTCAGCACGTCCTGGACCCGACCTTTGCGGGCGCCCGCGACCTCCTTGGCCCCGGACCTCCCGTCCGTGACTCTTAATAGCGCTGTCCAAAAAGCGAACGCCAAAAAGCGCTGGTCCAAGATGCGAAACGCCAAAGTATTGATTGGCCGGGGTTTAGTGGCCACGGGTCAGCAACGCCAGGTCGACGAGTTCGCGGCCGTCGTAAAGATGCGGAAGACGGAGGCCACCGAAGCGTTGAAGAGGTGCGAGGACTTCGCGCGGCGCGTCTGGACGTCCAATATTTTCAGAGCCGACGAGTCCTTGCGGCCCTTGCTCAAGATGAACATCATGACGGGCCTCGCGCGCTGGCTGTTCAACGCCATCGCCGCGCCCTTGGTCCCGGCCCCGAACAAGAACGACCGGACCAACGCCATGCTCGCCAAGGCGGAAAAGGCGTTAAATGATGTCCGCAAAGCGCAGGAAAGGGCTCATGAACTTGTGAGGGCGGTGGGTCAAAGAAGAGCGGACCACGCGCTGATGGTTTCGGTCGCGGCGGCGACGCCTCGGGACAAGCAGACGCCCCAGCAGCGCATGGTCAACGCCGCGCGGGCCATGGGGTCCTCTCTGTGGCGGGCGAAGGAAGCGCGGCGGAAGTCGAAGGATGAGAGAGATTTGGCGCAGGCCGCCTCCGATCATGCGCTCGCGTCCGCCAAATACGCGCCGGCGCAGCTGAACGTGGACCGGTGGCGGGACAAGATGATCAGCCTGGATCCGAGGGCGCCGCGCGTGCGGCGCAAATTCAGAAAGCTCATCACGATCGCGCGGCGGCAGCTCCAGCTGCAGGGGGACCACGAAGGGGGGGCGGTCAAGTTCCTCGAGGATGTGAACGCGACCTGTGATTTACCTCCTAATGCCGGCGGTGCGTTGCCGACGCGGGTCTTCGAGCGCGTGCTGGACGGCCTCCACGTGCGGAAGCAGAAGGAAGCGCGGGCCACGCTGCGCGCGGAGCGGCGCGCGGCGTACGAGCGCCGATTAGCGGCGCCGACGCACGTGACCAACCAATACGGAATGCTGATTCGGAATACGGAGGCGGAGCCCGGTCCAAGGTGCGATGAGGAGACCACAGCGGCGGATATGAGTGACGATTCGGACGGGTGGGGCTAACGTGTGTTTGTGTTACTACTACAGGGGGTTAGTTCAAGACAACAGGGTATCTCCCCGGCCCACGCCATCGCTTTGGAACCGAGGGACCGAGTAATGCCTAGAAAAGGAACGGAATCATGTTGCCGCGCGTCGCGGGCCACGCCTTCCCGAACCGCTTCCTATTCCACTTGCTCGTCGCAACGCTCCGGCCCGAGAGGTACGACGACATGGAAAATGCAACCAACAGCGCGTTGAGGTGCTCAGATGCCAGCGCGATGCCGAACCACGCGATCAACTCGAACATGTAGTGTGGCGTGCTCACGTACTCGAAGAGACCGCCGGTCGGAGGCTTGTACTCCTTCGCGCCCTCCGATGACGTCGAGCGCAGCCGGGCTAGGAGGAGGTGATGCCACGCGTTTCCAAGTGAGCCGAGGGCGAAGAGCGCGACGGCGGCCACAGCGCACGACGTCTGTTGGGTGGAGACCGCGGAGATGCCGCCCGCACATACTGCGTAGTAAAATCCGATGCCCGCGCCGACCGCGAAAGGCATTTCTCCCGAGTAGCGGTGGACAAAGAGCACCTCCGCGACCCGTTTGATAAAGTGCACAGCCAGCAGGGTCGCTGCGAGGCTCGGGCGCGTGGTCGTCGCCATGACCGTCGCGACCACCGCGGCGGGCGAGTAGATAAAGAGCATGCCCGTACGCGACGACACCGCACTCGGCTGCACCGCATCGGCTGCGAACTTGGAGTACGGCGTGTTTTCGTCGCTCGCTTCTCTCGAGTACGAGGTCGCGACCACCATAATCTGCATGCCCGTGATTGCTACGCCAGCGACATTCAGTGGCGGCAGCGCCAGGTGGGGCACGAGCATCGTGCGGCGTGCGCTGAGCTGTTCTACCTGAGCTGGAGAGAACACAGATGCACTGCGCTCTATCTGTAGCGCTGGTCTTGGCTACGGTGTAGGAATGCGGGCAGGCGGGTCGATTTGGCTCGATGAGGTGTTTGAACGCGCGGGTTTCTAGCGTGCGGGTCTAGACAGCCTGGTGCTCGCACGTCTCGCAAACGCTGCCCAATCTAAATGATTCATGGAAGACGTGGTCGCCTGCACGCGGGCAGCCGTACGCTGGCTGAAGCAACCCCCGCAGCACCACCATGCCGACAGGCACCGCAAGGCCTGGGCAGCCGCAAAAACGCTGAGCACATCGGACGCATGCGTCGTCGCTGTGGCGCGGACGGGCTTCTCGCTGCGCGGCGGTCCAGATGTGCACATACCGCTCGCGCGCATCACGCGCTGGGGCCACGACGCGCGTGATTTCTTCGTCGAGGCGGCCGCGGCCGATGCGTCCGCTCTTGCCGAGGCCGTCGAGAAGCGCGCGGCTTCAAAGGCTGTGCGCGGCGACGGCGTGATACGCATCGTCGTCGCGACGCGCGAGGGCGCGCGGCTAGCGGCGGCGCTCCGCAACCACGCCATACGGGCGCTGCGCGCCATCCAGACGGCAGCTGCGGCGTCGGGACCCCGCGTGAGCCGGCGATGCTCGGCCGTCGACGAGGCGCTCATCGCTGCGGCATCGCCCGTGAAGCCATCTCGCGTCGACGGCGCGACTGTCCACGAGCCGCTGCCGGCCGCGCCCGCGAGACAGGAGCCTCGCGGCGATGACGCGCGCGCGGCGACGATAGCGCAGGCGCGCTGGCGCGGCGCCCTCTTGCGAAACGCGTGGCGCCGGGAGGAGTCGGTGCTCGTCCTCCAAGGCAACTGGCGGGGCTGCGCGACGCGCGTCGCGCAGGAATAGCACGCCGTGTTCTTTGTATAATGTTCTAGTCGGTATATCGTGGTTAAACGGGGAGCGGTGGGATTCGCCGCGGGCGGATTACAGGGGGCGGGCGGGGAGGGCAGAGTGGTGGAACGGGCCTATTTGCAGACGCACTGGCCGATGGCGTTGGTGCCGAACTGCAGCGCGCGGCCGGCGTTCGCGGCCTCGTCCGCCTCGCCGGCGGCGGACAACCGCCGCGACTTCCGCGTTCGCCGGCGGGCGTTGCACTCCTCGTCGTCGGCGCAGTCGGAGTCGGCGATGCAGGCCATCAGCGACGAGACGCAGGTCGACGCAAAGTCGTAGCTATATTGCAGCCGGCGCACGTCCTGGAACATCTGCTGCATGCGCCCCTCCGAGCCGTCCGCCTTGTCGGCGGGTGCGGCGAACTCCGCGAAGGGAACCGGCGCGTCGTTGCTGGCGGCGCGGGCGACGGCGCAGAGGGCCGCGATCACTACTGTTCGGACCATGGTTTAGAATCTGCGAGGGTTGGAGGTGAGAGCGACGTCGGTGCGAGTGGGCAGGGGCTCTCAGGAGTTTTTGGGCGTCACGGCTAGCTGAGTGGGCGCCACAGCTAGCTGAGTGGGCGCCACGGCAAGCTGAGTGGGCGTCACAGCAAGCTGAGTGGGCGTCACAGCTCGCTGGGTGGGCGTCACAGCAAGCTGGGTGGGCGTCACAGCAAGCTGAGTGGGCGCCACAGCTCGCTGGGTGGGCGTCACAGCTAGCTGAGTGGGCGTCCACCGTCAGAC
>Ga0114994_10000409_pt1 | contig 28676 bp, 23 predicted proteins | sample ArcticOcean_MG_C_9_FD_87043 | JGI IMG/M metagenome (GOLD analysis project Ga0114994, IMG submission 87043) | Marine microbial communities from western Arctic Ocean - ArcticOcean_MG_CB2_152 | ecosystem: Environmental > Aquatic > Marine > Oceanic | place: Arctic Ocean: Canada Basin | collected...
TACAAATAATGTTCTAAACATAATGTGTTTTAGAGATACTAATAATTTAGATTTTACTTTTAAACACAGTGATGATATTGAATATTTATACAAAGATAATAAATTAGATATATTATATGAAGTATTCAAAAAATATATTAAAAATAACAAAGCATATCAATATTTTTCTAATATATTAGGGGTATACAACAAGAGAGATGATTTATACAAAGACATATGCGATAAAACTCATGACCAGTATTCAGTCATGCCCCATAAAGATAGTTCATTACATTATACACCGTTAAAAGTTTTTGTATTGTATACCAGAATACCTAGTAATTTTGAAGGGGGAGAATTAAAAATATATTCTGATTATGACAGAAATGATGATGTAACAATAAAACCTGAGATTGGAAAACTAATAAGTTTTGATGGTAGATTGATGCATTCTATAACAAAATTTAAATGCGACGAGGGTGAATATAGAGAGTCTGTAGTATGGGAAGTATATGGTAAAGAACACAATTAATTATTTCATGCTCTACTACATTATTGCTATCGGTATTGTTAATATAAAATATATCGATAATTATAAAAATGATGAGTTAGTTGAATATTTTTGTCACCTAAAAGGTATAAATATACGTCAAATATAGAAAAAATTGATTTGTGTTTAATAACTTTTGGGATAGTAAATTAAAATGAAAGCATGGGATTACGTAAAACCATTTATATCACATAATTTTAAAAAATGTGGTTATCGCCTTCCTATCGAGATAATTCGGTATATATATTTATTTATATTACATGATATTCATAATAAGTTATCTATTAAGTTTATATCTAACAAAATACATGGACATGTGAGATGCGGGAGTGGTTGCTTTACAATACATTTTAATGAAATACCTTATTTTAAAATTAATAGTGGCAATAGAATAAAGTGTAAAAATTCTATAATATCTTCGATTAATGCTATATCTCAAAAACAATATGATTTTAGTCATTATTGTTGTAGTGGTAACGGATTAGTACTTAAAAATATAGACAATCCCTTGTTGATTATGTAGATATGAAGTATTTATTTACTATTTTAATCCTTTTTCAATTACCTCATGCTCTATCTGTTTATTGCTATATTTAACGCCACCCCAGTTACCCATCATAGCATTAGAACTATATTTACGCGAAACTTCATCCATAGAATATAACTTATCTAAAGGAGTATTTAATCCTACATATTGATTTTGCTGGTCAAACCCAGGATATGAATTTTGATTATACGGTTTATCATCACGGTGTGAATCTATTAATTTAGATTTCATTTGATTATCACTTGTTTGTTTAAGCTGCTCGGAAGGTAAATTATTTTGTAAATTATCCGGATCCTTTATTTTATATACCGATTTACCCTGAACATCATATGATTGTTGCAGAAATAATAATGGACATTTAATATTTTGACTTCGTTGCCATTCAATAAATTCAGAATATTCTTCTAAATTATCGAACTGTACAGGATTAACTCCAGGAACTTCCGCAAGTTTAGAATTATATAAAAATATTTTATCTCCTTTCTGTATTAACATGTCAGGGCATCGTTTTCCTGTAAATGATTCAATCACATCTTGACTTTTATATGTTAATACAAAATATAACCCTATCAAAAATAACATTATAGCTAAAATAAATTTAATGCTAACTTCATACATATATAATTATGTGATAAAATAATCTAACAATTATATATGGTAAAAGTTTATTATATTAAAAAAAGGGACGATAGTACACAAATACAAAATATTAATAATGATATTAGTAAAAATATGAAAGTAATCTGTTTTATTTATTGGGATAAATGTGGGGCATGTAGCGAAGTTTCTCCAGATTGGCAAACAGCATCTAGTAAATTTCAACAAAATCATCCTGAAAATAATACAGTAATTGCCTACATTAATAAAGATGCGTTATCTCAACTAAAGTTTGACAAAGAAGTACATGCGTTTCCTCATTTTTCTACAATTCAAGGTAATAAGATAAAGGATTTTGAACCCGATAGATCAGTATCTGGACTAATGAAATTTATGGAAGAAGAATCTAAAAAAGAGAAATCATTAATGGGTGGAGGTAAAACTAGAAGGAAACAAAAACCGCGTCAAAAAAAAACACGAAAAAACAAAAAAGATGTGTATTATTATCCTCAATCTAAAATGTTAGAAAGTGGTTATATTAAATCAGGAATTCATTCTGTTTATTATTCATGTTATGGGAATAAAAACGGAAAACCTGTTTTAGTGGTTCATGGTGGCCCGGGAGGTGGAACTTTACCTAAAATGACGAAAATATTTAATCCTAAAAAATATTACATTATATTAGTTGACCAAAGAGGGTGTGGAAAAAGTACGCCAATTGGAGAACGCAGGAATAATAATACACATGAGTTGATAAAAGATTTTGAAAAGATTAGAAAGAAACTAAATATTAAAAAATGGATGTTGTATGGTGGTTCATGGGGGACATTTTTATCGCTTGTATATGCGGTTAAACATCCTAGTATTGTTTCTGAAATGGTGATTAGAGGAATATTTTTAGGAGGAAAGGATGAAATAGAATGGGTAAATGCTGGAACAGGAGCAAATTATTTTTTTCCCGATAAATGGGAGGATTACATTAAACAAATACCAGAAAATGAGAGAAGTGACTTATTAAAAGCATATGGTAGAAGATTTGAAGGTGAATTAGGTAATAAAATAAAAGATAAGGCTCTATACAATTGGGCAAAATGGGAATTATCAATTTCTAAATTATATCCGATGAAAGATACTGAAATTAAAAAAGAACTTACCAAAAATGATTTATATAAAAGCTTTGCTATGTTAGAATATCATTATTTTAAAAATAATTGTTTTGTTCCCAAGAATTATCTTAGAAATAAACAAATATATAAAACATTAAAAAATATACCGATTGAAATCGTTCATGGTAGATATGATATAGTGTGTCCGCCATCATCGGCTTATGAATTACATAACTATATACCTCATTCAAAATTGCATTTTACACAAGCCGGTCATGCTGCTAGCGATTTAAAAAATAGAAATAAATTAATTGAAATTACTGATAAATATGTTTAAAATTGATTTATAATCATATAAAAATATTATTATAAATTACACTAATAAAATGGATATAGAATATCGTTTGTTTGATTTTAATATCTGCAATAAAACAGTAGATGATGATTCAGATGATGATAGTGGCGAAGAAAATAAATATACAGATAATAAAATGTTTGAAATTGAAATGTTTGCCATTAATGAACAAGGAGAAACCGCATCAATTACAGTTACAGATTATATGCCATTCTTCTTTGTAAAGGTAGGTTCATCATGGAAAGATAAAGATGCAAAAGGATTTTTGGCTCAAATAAAAAAAGAGATTAAACCATATTGGCATAATAGTATTGTATCATGCAAATTAGTAAAAAAGAAAAAATTATATGGATTTGATGGAGGTATCACCCATAATTTTATAGAATTGACATTTAAAAATACGATGATTATGAATAAAATAAAATATTTATTTTATGATGACGAGAATAAACAGAAATTGAAAAGAGGGTACTTATATAACGGATTTCATACTACAGTTTATGAGGCAAATATTCCGCCTTTGTTAAGATATTTTCATGTTGAGAATATTAGTCCTTCGGGGTGGGTAAGATTAGATAAATTTCGTGAAACAACAAATAATTCAAAAAGAACAAGATGTAGTCGTGAATTTAAAGTAAAATGTGGTGACTTAATTCCTTTGAATGATAAGGAAACACAAGTACCATATAAAATATGCAGCTTTGATATTGAAGCTAGTAGTAGCCATGGTGATTTTCCCTTACCCAAGAAAGATTATAAAAAATTAGCCACTAATATTATTGACTTTTGGAAAGGACAAAAATCTATTTCGGACTTAAAAGCGAAAAAGTTAATTGAAACATTAGTATTGTGTGCGTTTGAATACGGCTCTCATTATGATATCGATACTGTTTATCCCAAATGTGGTAATGTAGATAAAGAGGATTTGTTGTCAAATATTAAAGAATGGTTAAAGAAAAAGGTAAAAACTGATCAACCAACCACAGAGGGGACATATGACAACGAGGACATAGAAGAAACAAATACTGTATTTTCGTTTGGTAAGAAGAAGAGTAGTTTTTTGAAAAAAGAAGTTACAGTTTATGATATTATTACAAATAGTTCTTATGAATACGATGATAAAATAAACCTCTTAACAAAATCATTTGATAATACATTTCCAGAACTACATGGTGACAAGGTTACGTTTATTGGTTCTACATTTTGGAAGTATGGAGAAAAAGAACCTTACTTGAACCACTGTGTAGTATTAGATAGTTGTGATCAACTTACTCAAGAAAAAACTCAAATTGATACTGTTAATAGTGAACGTGATTTATTGGTTGCTTGGAAGGATTTAATTTTAAAGGAAGATCCTGACATTATTATTGGATATAATATCTTTGGTTTTGATTACCAGTTTATGTATGAAAGGTCTGTACAAAATGGATGTCAACGAGATTTTCTAGAACTTTCCAGAATTAAACGAGAAATTTGCCATGAAGAATATACCCCTGGAAAATTTAGAATTGCACAATCTAAGATCGTGCTTGCTAGTGGCGAACACGATTTGAAATTTATAAATATGACAGGTAGATTACAGGTTGATTTGTATAATTATTTTAGGCGAGATTATAACTTAGATTCGTATAAATTAGATCATGTTGCTAGTCAATTTATAGGAGATAAAATATCTAATTTTGAACATAGTAACTCTCAAACAACAGTATTTACGAGTAATATGACAGGATTATTTAGTGGCAGTTTTGTTCATTTTGAAGAGACTAGTCATAGTACAGATTATTATAAAGAAGGTGCTAAATTTAAAATTGTATCTATTGATACAGGCACCAAATCATTTATAATAGATGGTATTGAAGAATTTGATATGAATAAAAAGGTAAGATGGGGAATGGCGAAGGACGATGTAACGCCTCAGGATATTTTCAGAATGACAAATGAAGGACCTGATCAAAAGGCAATTATCGCAAAATATTGTATTCAAGATTGTAATTTAGTACATCATCTAATGAATAAAATTGATGTTATTACTGGTTATATCGAGATGTCGAAAATTTGTAGTGTTCCTATGAACTTTCTTGTAATGAGAGGACAAGGAATAAAACTTACTAGTTTCATTGCTAAAAAGTGTCGAGAAAAAAATACACTTATGCCCGTTGTAGATAAAAAGTTTAATGATGACGGATATGAAGGTGCAATTGTACTAGATCCAAAATGTAATTTATATTTGGAAACCCCTGTTGCATGTGTAGATTATGCTTCACTATATCCATCATCGATGATTAGTGAAAATTTATCGCATGATAGTAAAGTATGGACTAAAGAATATGATCTTGATGGAAAACTTATATATGAATATGGAGAAAAAGATGAAAATGGTAATTATATATTTGATAATATGGATGGTTATGAATATGTTGATATTACATATGATACATTTAAGTATATAAGACCCCGATTTGGAGCTGCTTCCGTAAAAACGCTGTCTGGTAAAAAAATGTGTAGATGGGCACAATTTCCTAATGGAGAAAAGGGTATTATGCCATCTATTCTAGAAGATTTGTTAAAAGCTAGAAAGGCAACTAGAAAAAAGATTAAAACTGAATCAGATCCTTTTATGCAAAATATTCTTGATAAACGACAAATAAGTTATAAACTCACAGCTAATTCTTTGTATGGTCAGTGTGGGGCTAAAACAAGCACCTTTTATGAAAAAGATGTTGCTGCTTCGACAACTGCTACCGGACGACTATTATTAACCTATGCTAAACGAATAATTGAAGAAGCATATGGTGATTCTATATGTGAAACAAAGAAGTTCGGAAAGGTTAGGACAAGGGCAGAATATATATATGGCGATACGGATTCAGTATTCTTCGCATTTAACCCTGAAGACCCCGAAACTGGAAAGAAAATTGTAGGTAAAGATGCATTAGAAATTACAATCGAACTAGCGATTGAAGCAGGCGCACTTGCCTCCAAATTTCTAAAAAATCCACATGATTTAGAGTATGAAAAGACGTTTATGCCATTTTGCTTACTTTCTAAAAAGAGATACGTTGGTATGTTATATGAAAATGATGTGAATAAATGTGAGCAAAAAAGCATGGGTATTGTTTTAAAGAGACGAGATAATGCTCCTATTGTAAAAGATGTATATGGAGGAATTATTGATATTCTAATGAAAGAACAAAACATACAAAAAGCAATTGAATTCTTATTATTATGCTTAGAAAATCTAAAGAATGGAGATTATCCACTCGATAAATTAATTATAACAAAATCACTTCGTTCAAATTATAAAAATCCCGAATCAATCGCACATAAAGTTCTCGCCAATAGAATTGGTAAAAGAGATCCAGGAAATAAACCTTCTTCAGGTGATAGAATCGCATTTGTTTTCTTTCATAATAAGAATAATCCAAAACTACAAGGAGATAAGATTGAAACACCCGCATTTATGTTGGAAAAGAATCTAAAACCCGATTATTCCCATTACATTACGAATCAGATAATGAAACCAGTACAACAGTTATTCGCATTAGTTTTAGAAGACATTCCTGCATTTAAAAGAAAACCGTTTCTTGTTAAGGAATATAAAAAGAAAATTAAGGCAATTAAAGGAGAATTCGGCGATGATCGAGTTAAAATGGATAAAAAGATGGAAGACTTGCGTAATAAAGAAGTCAAGACTATATTATTTGATAGTTATTTAAAAGAAATATCAAATGCGAAAAATAATATTCAGACAATCGATAGCTTCTTTATTAAAAAGTAATGTATATGTTTGGTATAGGAAAAAATCAGATAATAAAATTGGAGATATTTATTTTTAATAAATATATTGTAATATTATATAATGGCGGCTAACATCATTTTTAGAATTATCACAGCAGTTGGAGCAGTATTAAGCACTACTCGGATGGGACAAATACAAATAGAAGATAGAAATATAGTAAATCCTGATGAAATAGTAGAGGACCATATAAAAGAACATTCTCTAAATTTGGTTAAAGATAAGATCAGCCAATTGGATAATCCTGATCTTAGGGATGCATGTTCGAAATCACTTTCATATGATAATACAGGAAAGAATGTTATAGTTACATGTAAATTAGATGAAGGAGGTGAAAAATTGATGAAGACAGGATCTAGAGGAGGAGGTAATATGCTATGGATGAAATCAAAAAAAACAAAGAAGAGAAAACTATCAAAAAAGAGAAAGCAAACAAAAAAGAGAAAACTATCAAAAAAGAGAAAGCAAACAAAAAAGAGAAAGCAAAAAAAGAATAGAAAATCACGCAGAATTTAGTTTTTCTCTCTTCGTATTATTATAAACCTTCATAAATATAGATAATGAGTGATGGGCACAATTATGACTATCCGATTATATTTAGCCCTATCCTATAAATAATGAGAGACGAGAGAATAAAATAACACATATATATATATATATGAGTTTAAAAGAACAGACAAGTGATTTAAAACAAAAGGCAAAGCTCCTTAGAACACAAATAAATATATTAGGGGAAAAGATGTCAAATAATACAGCAACCCATGCAGAAATAAACGAGTACGAACAAGGTATAAAAGCGATAAATGATTCTATTGAGATATTACGAGTAGTTAAAGACTTAAAAGCTACTATCAAGAATATGAATAAAGGAGGAAAGAAAAAAACAAGAAGGGTGAAAAAACCAAGAAGAAAGACACGAAAAGATAAAAAATCAAGAAGAAAAAAGTAAATAAATAATTATAAATAATAATCTATTTATAATTATATATGAGTAAAGAATCGTTTACTACAGGCCCTAAAATGTATATGCGTAGTTCATCTAGTTTTTTCGCATGGAATAGAAGATTAGGAGCCAATCTACAACCCAAAAAGTATTTAGACAGTAGCCAAGTAACAAGTGATGACACACCAAAAATTAGACCTTCCCAAATGAAAATGTTCGCAGCAAGAGCAGGTCCAACGTCAGGAAAAGGTATTAAAAATGTCACACGCCAAGATTCATCGCAATTTACCCAAGACAGAAGAGCGATGGCTGTATCTAAGGGAAATTATAACGAAAATAATAATAAAACGTACGATACAAGCTATGTAAAATCTAAATTAAACAGAACCCGAAGCTTAGGTAGTGTTGCTCCACCCAAGAAAGCGGCTAACCCAGCTGCACCATGTGCTAGTTGCCGACATGGTTAGATTATTCTGAATTCTATAAATAAATATATTATATAAATTATTGTAATATATTTATGTTATTTCGCACTGAACAAAGACTTATTTAATAGGTAACCAGACATCCATGTACCTACACTAATCCACATAGTGTCAATAGTATCAGAACCAGTTCTAATTATCCAATTTAAACCTTTGCAATAAGGTGTGCTGTTTAGAATAGGAGAAGTAAAAAAACCAGTAATACTCCAATTATTACAACTATACGCATATAAATTAGCAGCTCCGTAATGAAGTGTGATCCATATACCATAAATACCGATTGAATTATAAATGTATGGATGTATCGTAGTTATATATTGCGTTGCGTCTTTATAATATGATGTAAGATCCATAATAATAGATATAATTAGTTTTTAACCATTTTTAGAAATTTAATTCTTTTTTTTAAGCATTCTAATTTACAGAGATCAATCAACGGTATAATTTTTTCACTAATAGTATCACTACATCTACTACATATAGAGTATGTTGTATTATCGATGTGATCAAAATGTAATCCACATTTTTCTGACTGACATATATCATTATTACAATTTCTACACTTTATCATATAATTTACACCATTGCATATACCACATATGAAATTATGAGTAATAATTAAATTTTCAATTTCCATTACATTTGTTTTAATTGATAAACTATTTAAAACTAAATCATTTTTTTTTAATTATACTAACCATTATTAGATAAATCAGTCGAATTTGTAAAATGGTTAATAAATGTAGTTCTATCATTAACAAAGTTGTTATTTGAAATATCATTAAATTGATGAAATATATTATTAATAGTTCCGGATGAATTATACGCTTGGGATATAGTTCTAGCCAATTCACTTGCTATATGTTCTGTAAGATTTTCATCCAAACGAGTTGTTTGATTTAATAAGTGATTTATATTTTCACTCATATTATCAAAGAGTTCTTCCTCCTCCTCTTCTGTATACGGCATGGGTTCCGGTTGATTTATATTTTCTTCACTATTTTCTTCACTATTTTCGACATTTTGATTATCGGTTGAAAGATTATTTCTAGATGCTTGATTTCGATGTTCTCTAATATCAAATCTACATAACGGGCATCTAACATTTGTTTCAAACCAGGTTTGTAATTCATTCGTAGAATAAACATGTCCACAAAATATAATTCTAGTAACTAATTGTTGGTCATTAAATCGTTCAAGTGAAATTGGACAAGTATTATTTTGTGGATTTTCCATACTTCCAAACCTAACTAATTCTGTGGATTCTCTAACTTGTCTATTGGTTGGTCGAATTATAACAGGAGATAATGTATCACCTATTGTACCAAATAATAAATTAGGTATATCGGTTAAATAATTTCTCATATATTGAGTTTGATTATTAGGTACAATTGATATGTTTGGTCGCACAGTAGTCTGTCTAGGTACCAAATTTGGTATTATGGGTTGTCTAACTCCAATATTTATCCAGTCGTTGTTAAGATCGGTTCTAGGTAGTGATCGTGATGGTGGTCTTGGTATGGTAACTCGATCCTGCTCTCTCAATAGTCTATTTTGGATGTTAACAGTTCTTCGTAATGATTCATTTTCTCTTCTTATTCTATGAATTGTATCAGTAGTATCATCCATATTTCTATTTATAACATGTCTCAACGCTGTTTCTTGATTACTAATTATTGTAATCACATTTTGCATCGTTTGTTGTGAAGACGCAACGAGTCGGGAATAAGTATTTAATATGTCGTCATTCATTATATAATAGAATATATATAAATTCAATTAAAACTGTTTAAATAATAAAATGTATTATTTATATTAATGAATCTAGAAAAATATGAAAATAAAGGATTAACTGGGTTAGTAAATCTGGGAAATACTTGTTTTCTAAATTCAGCACTACAAGCAATATCCCATAGTTATGAACTGAATGAACTATTAGATAATCCTAATATCTCAAATTATATGAATAAAAGTTCTAGTTCTTCAGTTTTACTTAACGAATGGAATGAATTAAGAAAATTAATGTGGTCTCAAAATTGTACGATTGCCCCCAAGGGTTTCGTAACAGCTGTTCAAAAAGTAGCAAGGGATAAAGATCAAGACATTTTTACAGGATATGAACAAAATGATTTAAGTGAATTTATAATTTTTCTACTAGGCAGTTTTCATGATAGTTTAAAGCGAGAGGTAGATATAGTACTAAAAGGAGAAATAAAGACATTTAAAGATAAAATTGCTGTAAAATGCTTAGAATCATATAAAAGATTGCAAGAAAAAGAATATAGTGAAATTATTGACTTGTTTTATGGAATACAGGCAACTTTACTTTACAAAAAGGATGTTGAATATAAAGATTTAGACGAGAAAACTGTATTAAGCGTTGCAGCTGAATCTTTTTTTATTATTAATCTACCTATTCCAGCAAAAAAAAGGAATATCAACATATATGATTGTTTTGATACTTTTACTGAAGCTGAACTATTAGATGGAGAAAATATGTGGTATAACGATAAAACAAAACAAAAACAAGCAATTAATAAGAAGACATGCTTTTGGAAATTACCCAAGCTGTTAATTATTGATATAAAAAGATATGATATGAATAATTCAAAGAAACAAAATAATATTGATATTCCTCACATAATAGAGTTATCAAAATACGTGATTGGGTATAAATCTGGAGATAACACATATGAATTATATGGAGTATGTAATCATAGTGGGGTAACACAGGGTGGTCATTATACCGCAAATATAAAGAATGCAAATGGAAAATGGTATAATTATAATGATACCTCTGTGAATGAAATAAGACCCGAATTAGTAATTACAGCAAAAGCATATTGTTTATTTTTTAGAAAAAAACTATCTTAATAATTATAACCCCCCCTTTTTACCCATTTCTTCAATTATGTCATTATAATAACACGGTTCATAATGGTTCATATTATCATAATTTACTTTTGGCTTAGTATTATCATTAATAAAACTTACATTTTTATCTGTTTTTAAAATTATATGTTTATCATATTCAATTCTATCAACCCCCGTTAGTGCTAACCCTCCTCTTTTAGTTAAAACAACAATCGGACTTTTTACATAGTTTTTCATATAAATTACTAACTTAATCATTATAAATTATATAAATTATTAACTTTATATAATTTTCACTTAAATTAAATCATTTGTGATCGGAGTCGCTTTAATAGATAGTGGTTTCAAATTAATTGTAGATACAAATGTTTCTCTACTACAATTCATATTATTATTTGGATTATTTTCAAGATGATTAATAGCAAATTGTCTTCTATTTTTCGGTATAGGACAAACGTCATATGTTTTTTGTGTGTATGAACTATCATAGTTATCAATTGCCGTATTAATATTTGTTTCATTACCAACAGCTCCTAATTTGAATGTATACACATTTGCATTTTCTTTTACATTTTTGGAATATAATACCTGTTGACTGCCATTTAATAAAGATACTGTTGCATTCATTAATGTAGTTGGCGTAATTAATCTAACAACATATAATTCATCGTGATTTTTCGATGTATGAAGTCCCATCTTCAAAGTTTCTTGTTGAACTATAGTATTACTGCTAGTATCAGTTGTAATATTTAAATATTGGTCAGAAAAATTATTATTCGTTAGCGTTGTTCGTAGATCACCACTAACCATACCTTCCAAATAATGATCTTCTATGTGTTCATCATATATTGATCCATGATTTCGTGAATGTGCTACACTATTACGACCCCCATGGTCGTCATTATGATATTCATGTATTGGTCGTGCATTAGGTGAGTTATGAGAATGTGTGCTAGGGTCATGACTGTCATTATAATGGTTACGATCAATAGGAGCTCTTGAATGTCCTGTAGAACCATAATGGTTGTGTTCAGGATTATTATCTGTTTGTGGTCCAGAAGGAATTACATGACTATGTCTCCCGTTTGTTCCATGGCTATGATAATACACTTCTGATGGTACACCATTAGATAAATAACCATCTAAATCAGCACAATTATTCGAATTATTACCACTTAAATCTGTATTTGGATCGCTAGATGTAATAAACCCGGTGGTGACATCAATCGATCCCTGTGGAGCAATATTTGTTAAACCACTAACAATATTTTCATTTCCACTATCAGGTGCTGTAGTAGTACCTGTTGATTCCCAAACCTGTATTTCAGACAAAGAAATACCGTTATTATCAGTTGGTGTATTATATTCAATTGCAATATATTTAATACCATCATCTGGTACAGATTGTTCGTTGCCTAAATCATCATATAATATACCATATTTTCTTAAATAATTTTCCCAAACAGGTAATTTATTTGGACAAGTACTCGTATTTCCTAAACCCTGTCTATAACCCGAACCATACCCATTACCGCTATGAAGTTGAGTATGTAAACGGTGCAACTCAGCATGTTTTAAACACTTTGGCGTGCCACATATACTACAATCATCAGTAGTGCTACCAGCAGTACCAGCAGTACCAGCAGAAAACTTTAAATTAAATGATAGATTGAAGATATATAATGCTAAAATAACTATAATTATAATCATCATAGCACTCATAGCACTAATTGTATCAAGTGCATAAAGAACTATGACTAGTATTATAGGAATAAATGATATAACTAAACTGATAAATGTATTATACAATTGACCAATATCATTACTTATATTATTTGAAGAATTGTTATTTTCTACATTCGCCATGATATATATATTATAACTTTAAAAATATATATATAAATTTCAAATTTTATTTCTTCGTGTACGTTTTTTTAATTGTTTTTTATTTCTTTTTGTAATAATATTTTTTTTCTGCCCTGTCTTGGGTTTTATAACTGGTTCATCATATTTACAAAATGTATCAAATAAATTATCTGAAATACATTTTGGATCGTATAAACAACCATTCTCTGTATTTTTAATAATATTTTCATTATTAACAAAGTAAAAAAAAGGTATTGCTAAATGAGATAATGCCTTATGGTTAATAAATGAATACATATTATTTTCAACCTCCATAAATGTTATAAACATTAAATTATTTATTAAAATACCTTTTTATTTCAGGTTCAAATTTAGTTTCTCTATTATTTTTTACATGAGACATGATTCTTTCAATCTGCTCTTCATTAAAGAGGTCTGCTAAACATTTTTCTAAAAATTTATATGTAATAGCACTCTGGCTCTTATTTTTAGAAAATTTTAGTTTTCCACCTGTTATTTCAACTACATTATCTTCTAAATTATTATTACCAACAAAATCATTTATTCTATGAGATACATCGCCTTTTTCTTCTCTAATTTCCCTACATTTTTCATTTAAAATTTTAAGTTTATTATCCAGAGATACCCACTGCTTAATACTTTCAATAAACGCACCTTGCTCATCCATTTATATTATAAATAATATAATATAAATTCTAATATAATTTATTTCTTTCCTCTCTTAACTCTACGAGCCATTCTTCGCTGAGCACCCCATAATCCAAAAGGGACAATAGCAGAGCTAAGAACTCCGCCTAAAAATCCTCCCGATCTTCTACGGGTTCTTCTACGAGCACTACTAGCTGAACTTTTTTTGGTTCGTTTAGCACCTCCTCGTTTCTTAGTAGATCTTCTTCTTCTACGTCCTCCTGTAAGAGTATTAGTTTTAGATGCAGGATTTAAAGCTTTATTAACTTGAGCACTCATATCACCTACTTTGTTTGCCATCCAACTTGATGCGCTTCCGCCACGATAGTTTTTTCTGGTTGTCTTTGCCATATATATATACGAAATATTATATTATTTTATCATATAAAATTCGACTACGCAATAGTAAAATAAAGTTTCCTAAAATAATAAAAAAACTAATAATTACAAAAACCATCGATAACATAATATATGGATAAATATCTGCCAATAACATATCAATTATTGGTTTAAATAATAGTCGTATTTGTAGTTTAACATCTTCATTTTTCAATATATCCATTATTTCAGTTAATATAACATTTTTAGTAGAGACATCCATACTTTAATAAATATAATATTTATTTAACTATAATGTGTTTGCGTATATAAAAAATAATTTTAGTATGATATAAAAGTATGAGTGAAAACTATGACATTTTAGTACCAAGTGACTCTTTTGATTTCACAAAATTATCTTTAGCAAACCCGACTACTTTACAGGGTGGGACTTTTTTTACAAAGTTGTTAAACGACAACTCCGAATTATATATCCAGACTCCAATCTGTACCACTAAAAGTGGTTTTGTCAAAACTGCAAAAAAAATAAATTGTGACATGTTATTTGAAAAAAATAATACTGTCTTCATTGAATGGTTTGAAAATTTAGAAGAATATTGTCAAAAAATGATCTATGCAAAATCAAAAGAATGGTTTCAAGATGAAATAGAACAAGACGATATTGAAAGTGCATTTACTAGTTCTATTAGAAGCTATAAATCAGGAATGTTTAATATGATCAAAACAAGCACAGAATCTCCTCGAATTTCACATGGCAATACTCGCCTTTCTATATTTGATCAGCAAGAAAAAGAGCTACAAATGACCGATGTTACACCAAATAACAATATGGTATGTATATTACAATTACATGGTGTTAAATTTACGCCAAAGAATTTTCAAATATTGATTCAATTAAAGCAAGTAATGGTAATGAGTGACAACATGTTTAGTAAATGTCAAATACGACCCAATCTAGAAGTTAAATCTAAAAGAAAAATATCATTAAAATCATATGTTTCGGAAGATGCCGATAACGAGATTGATAATGATAACGATAACGATAATCATAATGAAGATAATGAGAATGAAGATAATGATAGCAAAGAAGAAATAAGTATTGCATTATCCACAGAAGATTCTTCACATAACGAAAACTCACTTTTAGAAGATCATCCAGAAAGTTTAGAAGAAAGTCCAATTTTAAATAAAACAACTATCGAAGAAATCCATCTAAATTTAGATAGAGAAAATTTAGAAGAAATTACACTTAAAAACCCGAATGAAGTTTATATGGAAATATATAGAGAAGCCAGAAATAAAGCAAAGGAAGCAAAAAGACAAGCAATAATTTCTTATTTAGAATTAAACAAAATTAAATCTGAATCTGAATATGATATTAGTTCTTTAGACAACAGTGATGATGAGCTAGATAGTGCAATTAATACAGCGATCGATAAAAAAAGGAATAACGAAACTCATTTTCTAGAATTAGAAAATTAAATGATATATTTTAGAAAAATATTTTATCAATAGTTTTATATAATGAGCATGTTAAGTTCTTTAAAGAAAGTCGCTGATAAAGCTATTATATTGGTTAAATCTAATCTTTTAGGAGTTGTTGCTGGAATCGTAATTATTTGCCTATTGATGAACTATGGATCTCTTAAGTCATCTATGCAGTCCGGTATGACCACAGGTGAAAATGCCCCAGTCATGGGACCAGCTTCTTCACCCACAGCAAGTATTCCCGATAATGAATACCAAACAGTACAGGGTCTTACTACATCTACACATGGTCTTCCCGCTTCTTGTACCAAGCAATCAACTATGGATCCCAAAGAGTTACTCCCAAAAGATGCAAACAGCGAATGGGCTTCATTGAATCCATCCGGATCAGGTGAATTAAGTGATGTAAATTTACTCAAGGCTGGCCATCATATCGGTATTAATAGTGTTGGTCAATCACTTCGCAACGCTAATATGCAAATTAGATCAGAACCTCCTAATCCCCAAATGAACATTGGTCCCTGGCATCAAACCACAATGGAGCCCGATCAATTGCGAGTTCCTCTTGAATTGGGTCAAGGCGTTCAATAATTAAGTTACAAACTATGAAAAATATAAAATGTGAATGAAATATATGTCTAATATTAATATTTTAGGATATGTTTTAACGACCGTAATATTATTATTGTGTTTAAAAATATATTTAGAATCAGATTCGTTTAATTTGAGATGCATCGTTTCCGAAGTAGATGGTAACAAATATTGTGTACGTGAACGATCTAAAATAACGTTGGCTGCTGATCTATTGGCAACCGTAACACAAAATTTAACGGAGCTAGTAGAATATGTTGGAGAAAAATATCCTAATAAAGAAAATGTAAAAAGGTTAGTTGATAATTTCAGACCAACAAAAATCCAAGAAACACTTCCCACTAGTAAATTGACAGCATATAGTGAAAATAAAGGTGAGAAAATCGCATTTTGTCTCACTACACAAAAGCAAAATAACGATTTAATTGATATTGATACGTTAACGTTCGTTGGTATTCATGAATTAGCACATGTTGCTACTATTACCGTCGGACACAATAGAGAATTCTGGGACAATTTTAAATTTTTACTTGGAGAAGCCAAGTCATCCGGTATTTATAATCCTGTTGATTATAAAAAGAATCCTAAAGAATATTGTGGTATGACTATTAGTGACAATCCTCACTATGATCTATAAACAAAATAATTGGTATTTATTTATAATATAAATATATACGAATAATATATATGTTAGAAGTTTTTAAAATACACTATATAAATGATAATACTACAAAAAAAATAATGATTTTTTGTGGTGACAACGAAAAATATCATAAAGAACATTTAGATCAAATTTTAAATAAAAAAGAGTTTGAATCATTAGAAACTAATGAAGTGGAAATTGTATTTGTAAATGATTACATTCATAAAGACGATACTATAGAAAATATAAAATTGAAAATAATTAAACATGATAATGATATCATTTTTGAAGAACTATATTTATATGGCTATCAATTAAAATCGTTGAACCTAGCAAATATATTTAAAACAATAGAGACGAGTGAGTATGATGAAAATGTCCTTATTCATAATTTAAAAAATAATATTAATGATGATATATTTAATAAATTTTTGGATTTTAAAAATGGAGACGAAATGCATATAAAAGATGTGTTATATGTTGAAAACGAAAAAATATTAACTAAAATACCAATCGGTCAAAAATTTAATTGTAATAACTATTTATTTTATAATTCGGTATCCCCTTTTGATATAAATTCTGAAAAAAATATCCTTAACGATAATATTACAAAGACAAACGGAGATTTTATATTTGAATATGATATTTATAATAACGATATTTATTTGTGTAATTTTTCTGAAAAAAATTTTATGAAAAAAATTGTTGAAATATATTATTTTTATTTATACGAAAAGGGGATTTTTGATACAGAACAATTAGCAGAACAAAAAGTATCATTAAAAAGTAATACCTCAAAATTAGTATCCAAAAAAATACCATATAATGAAACTATTAATGAAATATATAAAAATTATAGCGAACTCGAATTTAAAGATTATGTTCCACATATGGGAATACTATCAAGTAAGATAAAAATTTGTTCTGCAAATAATATGTTTGTCCCACTTGATCTCATTTTCAAATCTTTACATTCAACCGAAGAGTTTCCATTAATTAAATTAAATCTGGGAAATAAAACTGAAAAATTATTTAGAATATATAGTAAAGGAACCGCATTTGATGGAAGAAAAATACCGCATTTAAAAAAAGCAGAGATATCCAAAATACAACGGTCAATCGGTAATCATAAAGGTCTTACAATTTATATTGTAATTAAAAAAAGAGCATTCTTCTTAGAAATAAAAGAAAATGGGGATATGTTTGTTTTCTTTGAAAATGATACACATATTACCATTGATAAATTTAATGAATTACTGCAATATGGTATAAATAATATACTTACTATAATTAAAAACAAATTTGAAAAAAATGGATACAAGATAAATTTTTTTACAAATATATACTCATCCAATATAAAAATACTAGATTGTGATTTCGTATTTAAACTAAAGACAAGTAAGAAAATCAAACTATCAAAATTAGATTGTCTAAGTAATATTTTTGAAAAACAAACTAATTCCAAAATGATATATAAACGAGTAAAAAATTATAGTGATGCAAATGAAGAGAATGGATTTAAAATATTTATAGAAAAAGATAAATCAAATAAGGATATGTATAATGTTATTATTAATGGTATAAATGATATACATTATATCGAACACATACCAATCTTTTTAAAAACATATTTTGATATATTATTAAATACTGACGGTGGTGATATTAAAAAAATATTATGTAAAAATAAAAAAGATATTGTTGATGAAGCGGCATATATTAGCGATGAAGAAAAAAATGATAAAACCGAAGGATACGATAGTGATGATGTAGATGAAGATGAAGATGAAGATGATAATTTTTTTGATGTAAAAGCAAATATAGGACTGGGTGAAGACTCAGACGAAGACTCCGATAAAGACGAAGACGAAGACGAAGACGAAGACGAAGACGAAGGCGAAGATGATGATGATGATGATGATGATTTAAGTATTCCTGGAAGTCTAGGGTCTCTATCATTAGGAGAATCGTTAGGTGGGGCAAGAAAGGGCGAAGATAGAAATTACTCACAAAATAGAATAGAAAAATATGATAAAAATCTATTTTTGAAATTCAATACAGCAGATAATCTATATTCTAGAAGTTGTGCTGCTAATGCAAAAAAACAACCTATCATTATTTCAGAAGAAGAAAAAAAGAATATTGATGATAATCACAGCGGCTCATATAATGAAGCACTAGAATATAGTACAGACACAACCACGCCATACTATTATATTTGCCCTAGATATTGGTGTGCAGAAGAAAACGTTAGTTTAACCGACGATCAAGTACAAAAAGATGGAGATGAATTAAAAAGCACATTTTGTTCCGGAAAAATAATAGAATTTGATGATAAAAAACAACACCATAAAGGAGATAGCGACTATATTTATAATAATCCTGGATTTAATAAAAATTCATGTATCCCCTGTTGTTTTAAAATTTCACAAAAAGCAAAAAATATCGAGAATAAACGTAAATGTAAAGACCAATATACCGAGACCGGAAATAGTAGACAAGTCGAAAATATTGATAATAAAAGTAAAAATACTATGTTATTGGAAGAAGAAATATCAGTTGATTATATTCAGCAACCAAATAAATTTCCACTAGAAGCCAATCGTTTTGGATACTTACCCTTGAATTTACAGAAGTTTCTACCAAATGATTTGAAAAATTGCAAATTAAAAGGTGATTTTAATTGTATATTAAGAATTGGCATCGAACAAAGTAATACACAATCTTTTATTTCATGTTTATCTAGTATTTATAGTTTTATAAATAAAGAAGATACAGTTATATCAAATAGTGAATTAAAGAAAAAGATTTGGGAAGAAGGTAATATCGATTTAGACAGTTTTATAACATATATGAATGGGAATTTAATACAAGCATTTTACAATAAAAATAAAAAAGTGAATGTGGTAAAATATGTAAAAAATACGGTTTTGGGTGAAAAACTAGTTAGAACAAATAAAAAACAACAAATGCTTTTTGAGAAATGTGTAAATGCGTTTGAAGAATTTAAAATTTTCTTAAAATCAGAAGAAACTACTATTACACACGAATATATCTGGGATATTATTTCGAATAATAAATATAATTTAATATTCAAAAATCCAATTAATTTGGTTATTTTTGAAATAAAAGAAGATTTTGAATCAAATTATATTGAAGTACTTTGTCCTACAAATCATTATTCTAATGATAATTATAAAGAAAATGCTGAAACATATATTATATTAAAGCATGGTGATTTATATGAACCCATAGTGTATTGTGAGCGTAAGAAAAGTGATGTAAAGGGTGAAAAATTCAAAATAAATATCGTTACTAATTTGAATAAACGCAGATTAACACAACATAACCTTCACGATATGAAAAATCTTATTAATAATATAAAAACAATTTATTTAAACAACGATAAGTGCGGTGTATTACCTAGCAATCCAGGTAAATATAAATTTAAACCTATTGAAAAAACATTACGATTCTCAAATGATATTGTAACCAAATTAGTTTCTATGCATTATGGTATTCAAAAACAAATCGTAAATTATAATGGTAAATGTATTGGATTATTAATAAATGAACCGATACAATCTGGAGAAGATGGTAGTATTAGATACGTACCTGATAAAGAGCCATTTATGTTACCAATATATCCAAGTTCTATTTTGAAAGGTACAGATATTATTTTTATTGATGATGAAACGCTGTTGATTAAATATGCAACATTAAAAAAGAAACTCTTTACGTTAAGCGAAAAATCATCTAATGAAATTCCATGCAACCCAGTTTCCAAAGTGATTGATAATGAAGAAACAATTGTTGGTATTATTACTGAAACTAAGCAGTTTATCCCGGTCGAACCAAAACCGAATAAATTGGAAGTAGATGATTATAAAATTGTTTCAATAGTTAAATCAAATGATTTATTTTTAGATAATAAAAACTTATTTTATAGTGATGCCGAATTATTTTCAACAGAACATGATAAAAAGGATATGAAAACGAATATATATATTAAAAAAATCAAACTAGAAAGTCGTTTCTATGATTGCTTCCGAAATTTCATAAGAATACAAATAAATAAGCCAAATAATATATATAATAAGGAAGAATTGCAAACTATAATTAATAATAATTTAATAATCTACAGTGACAAAGTTAGTAGAATTAATGTTATTATTAAAAAAATGACAAAAGGAATAATTAATTTTGTTGATTATTTCGATGAAGAAAAAATAAGTTCATTAAATCTGGAAGAAAATATATGTTTCGATGAAGAAAAAAATGCCCTGTTGATCCCATCTATTAATCTGGTTACAGAAGAAAGCAACGAACCCTTCTATTATAAAAGATTATACGATGAAATTATACGGTATGATTATATCCGAAAATTTATATTTGATATAGATAGTTATCTAAGTTTGGTTAAACAAAATTATAACTTAAATGATGATGAATTTATTTTACCTCAATCGTTGTTATCGCCCAAATATTTTGAAAATTTAGTTGAAATAAAAAGTAACTTAAATAAATTATATGATACAGCATATCCTCAAATACACATACCATACAGCAACATACACAAATTAATTAAATATACCGACGGTATAGAAGGCGATAGCGTAGATGAAGAAGATGTGGGATATCAAATGAAAAAGGAAAAGAAAAAAATCAATCGATGTCCAAATGGTTTCAGGCGAACAGATACTATATGTGTTCCTATAAATGCAAGTGAATGGAACATAATCGAACAAGATGAAAATCACATATTATATGAACACACCAGTATTAAGGATAAAAAAATAAATATTGGATTAAAGTAAATAATTTTATAAATAAAATATTTAAATTTATAAAATTAGAATTCATTATTTGAAACATCAGTTGATGGAGTATCAGTATCAGTTGGTGGAATATCAGCATCAGTATCAGTTGGTGGAATATCAGCATCAGTTGAAATATCTGGTTGTAGTGTAATATTGTTATAAAATTCATGTATATTATCAACTATAGTAGTATGAATTGAACTTTCTGGTTCAATACCTATAAACCCGTCCAATATTCTATCACGCATATTACCTGTTAATAGATTTCCAAAATATGTAATAAGCATCTTACCTGCAACAATCTTTAATTGAGTAGCTATTAACTCATTAACTAAATCATATGCCCCGCCATCGGGACTAGGGTTGTTACCATTTACCAATCTAAGCTGTATTAGTCTTCCTAATATACCATCGATTACTGTATTACTTTGAATCTCGGCAATTATCCTTAAATTACTATTAATATGATTTTGCAAACCATCATGATTGTCAATTATATTTTCATTTCCTGAAGCGTCAATTATATTTTCATTTCCTGAAGCGTCAATTATATTTTCATTTCCTGAAGCGTCAATTATATTTTCATTTCCAAAATCGGAAAAAAAATTAAATCTACTTTCAGGGCGTAACTGATGAATATAATTATTCCATCTATCATGTGAATGAGTGGGTAACGGTGGATGATAAATTATATTTCCATCGCTATCATATAATTCGTCATCATCGTCATCATCAACTATAGTATCATCATCGTCATCATCAACTATAGTATCATCATCGTCATCATCAATTATGGTATCATCAACTATGGTATCATCAACTATGGTATCATCAACTATGGTATCATTATCTCCTATATTATTTTCATTTATTTCGAGACTGAAATATGCTTCCCCTAAATCCATAAAGTCATATAATTTCTTATTTTCATGCATATATGGAAAATGAGAATCCCATCTTACATGATCATCCTTTATTACTTCTTTAAAACCTGGCATTCTTTTTCCTGTAGGTGACCAATTAAACTTACGTATAACACGACCAAATGCTGGGTTATGATTTTTCTTATATTTTGAAAATCGAATAATTTGTTGCTTTAACAATTTTTTGGACCAAAACACTCTATTTTTATCCTGTCCATATTTTATATACATCGATAATTCAATATAAGGGGTAAATATTTTTCTAATTATTGTTCTTGGAAATTTATCGCTAAAAATGGGGGGGGTTTTATTATGCCTTATAAACATTTGTTTTGTCCATATGATAAATGTATCGTTGTCAATATTTCTTACATTTGCATTTATTATATCACTATTTACAAGTCCTTCCGAAGAATGCATATAATTTTTTAAGTTAAACTCACATGTAAAAAAATGTTCAAACGGCATTTGAACCTTAAATGATGTATTTTTATATGCAAAATAAATATTATATAAATTTTGTTTTGATAAATGAAGCCCTGTAAATGGATTAATTGGATATTTTGATTCCATAAAAAAATCGTCATTATGGAGCAATGATAAATTGATGGCTTTCAATAAATCCCTTAAACTAAGAGTATATATAGTATTGCTTTCAATAATTCGAACTTTATGTTTATCTTTCATATCATTTAAACTATCCCCTATTAAATCTTCGTCGTTATCGAACTTCTTATAATATTTATACTTAACCATATTTTTTAGTTTTAAAATAGCATGGTAATTTTTTTGAATATTACAAAAGGTATCTATAAATTTATCTTTGTCATATAAAAATATACTTGCTGGGTCAGATGTAATATATGCATGAAAATCTATAAATTTGTTATGGTTATTTATGTGTTTATATTTCCATAATGCTCCTATTAATTCTACTGAATTTATATCTTTATGTGAATTATGTTCCATCATTTTCATACATATATATGAAAACAAACTACATGTCATAACTACCGTTATTTATAATATATATAATATATTTATATTGAAATAAAAATATATTATACCAACCCGATACACTAGGAGTGTCATTAGAAATCAGGCATGTATCCATCATCCATTTTAATATTAGTAGTTTTAATATTGGTAGCGGTATTATTTAACTTCAGGTTACTAGACGAACATTTGTCCCCGGTATTCTCACCAACACTAGCAAATGCTTCTTCAATAATATCTTCATCATTTTCGATCAAATAATCGTCTTCTTCTATATCATTATATGCAGATTGATCCAGATATAACTGAAACATACTTGTTCCAAAATAGCCTTCTTGGCCACACATTACATTTCCGGAAATACCTCTCATCTGATCAAGCTCACCATGTCTAGCTGCCTTTAAGAACATTTCAGGGGTCTCTTCAAATGACGCCTTAGCTAGCGGACCGATATCATCGTTATTAATACCATGTCTAAATATTGACGTCATCTTATAATTATACGTCATTCTATCACATAAAACATTCAAGTGATGAGAATTCAAATAAGTACCATCAAATTCAATCACTTCAATAAACTCATTATATATAGTTTGCCTGGCAGCTTCTATTCCTAATACACTATACATTTCGGTAATATTATTTGTATATGTTTTGTTCACATCAACATAATCTAAGCTTAAGATATCAATTAAATTACTTCCTACTGTATCAAGTACCCATGATTCTTTGGTTTCAAATTTGTCTTCATTTATTACAACCTCGTCTAATATTTTTCTGATAATAACCTTACTAATATTCTTAATCCCCTTTAATACAACATTATTTAAAAGGGCGTCTTGGAAACTTTTAAGCAAGTAAATTTCGTCTGATTGATCAAGTGATTTCTTAATGTCCTTCTTGGCCTTTTCCTTCTTTAAGACATTATTCATCCTAATCCTAAATATTAATTTGGAATCATTATAATCTGAATATACGCACGATACTTCGTCTTGATATATATTTTTAATAGCAAAATGTACATCATCCATCGTAATATTCTTTTCAAACATAATTTCAGGATCTAACTCCATTCTAAAAATCCACTTCGACTTTTCTCTAGGAACGGATACATTATCAGACCCGCTTTCTAATATAATTTTTTCAAATTGATAATACTGTTCTACCATATCTTTATCTTCTTCAACTAAAGTTGATAAATCATCAGGATCGAACCGAATTTCAGAAGAAGAAACTATACTCGCTAAGTTTGTATGTTCAATCATACACATTATTGACTGAGCCTTATTTCTATCATATTTATCAACATCCCTTAAATAGGTTGTTACTGAAGGGTTCTTTGGGTTCTCAGATATCGATAAGATCTCTTCAATACGTGGCACACCACGGGTTACATTTGACTTAGAAGCTACACCTGCAAAATGAAATGTATTCAAAGTCATCTGTGTTGTTGGTTCACCAATTGATTGAGCCGCAATCATTCCAACCATTTCACCAGGTGCTACTATCGATCTTTTATATATTGTTACTATATAATCGAGCAAATAGGTTAGTGCTGCTCTATTAAAACGTTTAATTACCAATAATTCACGAGGTGATAAATAATAGAAATACATAATCTCAAATAATTTTGTTGGAGGACTATAATATAGTGATTTCAATTCTTCGTATTTATTTTCTATCATGTCGAATGCTTCTATCGGGGTCAAATCTACCATAGAATTTTTGGATATTTTGAATTGATTTTTAATATTATCTATGATAAAACTAAATGCTACTGGTAAATGAACCTTATTATTACCTTTATTCGCAAACACATACTTTACGATGTCTTCACGAGAACCAATCATCTTATCAATATATTTTTGGGATTCTACAGTATATGCATCCTTTTGCTTTTTCATTTTACGCTGCATTTCTTTTGTAAATATAATAGAATTCTCATTACTTATATAATAGTGGACGTAAATTTCTTCATTTGTCATTTTAACAATCGGTATTATCTGATTTTCTACAAATACTGTATCAATACCATCGTCGCCATAGACAAATTGTACAATCTTACCACGATTATTTCTAACCGTCATATCATAACAAATCTTCAAATCTTCTAACCCCTTAATCAATCTTCTTTGAATATAACCGGTTGTTGAGGTTTTTACAGCAGTATCAATTAAACCCGTTCTACCACCCATTGCGTGGAAGAATAGTTCTTCAGGAGAAAGACCTTTGATATACGATTGCTCTACAAAACCTCTTGCGCCAGGTGAGTCATCAAACTTTGAAAAGTGAGGCAGAGTTCTATTATCAAATCCATATGGAATACGCTTACTATTAATATTTTGCTGACCAAGACATGAGATCATAAATGATATATTCAATTCAGAACCCTTAGATCCAGCCTTTACCATCGTAACAAATCGGTTATCCTTGCTTAGATTTTGTAAACCAATCTTACCAGATTCAGCAGTTGCTTTATTCAAAATACTATTCACTTTGGTTTCAAACTCCTCGCTATTCGTTTTTCCCGACTCATTTTGAAATATTCCTAGGTGAAGTTGATCAATTACATCCTTCACTTCATTCGTCTTTTTATTAATTGCTTCTACAATTTTCGTATTCGTTTCTTCATTTGAAACTAAATCACTTATTCCTACGCTAAATGATGCCGTTTTCATATAATCAGTTACTATATTCTGGAAATCATCAATAAATTTCGAAGATGCCATATGTCCAAAATCGTTGCATATACGATGAATTATACCAGATGTGCCGTTTCCAAGACAACCCTTATCTAATAGACCTCTCTTGTAATTACCATCGTATACTTCGAGAATATTATTAGATTTATGATATTCTTCGTCTTCACTCCATAAATTATTTTTTACTTTTAAGGTAATTGGGGGTAATATTTGGGATAATATATCAAAAGACGATACCTTCTTATTGGTAAATATATTTAGATCGACATTTGTACTATTCATTAGCAAATTCATCGCATCCCTCTTTGTGAATTTAGTACCTTCTCTGGTTAATTGATAAGCACCCAACATAGAATCTTGAAAGATTCCGACAATAGGTTTATTATTAGAAGGACTCACTAACTGAAAAGGAACGGCGGCTAGATTACGAAGCTCCGACTCGGATTCTAAATCTTGCGGCATATGTAAATTCATCTCATCGCCATCAAAATCAGCATTATATGGCTTTGTATCGGCTACATTCATTCTAAATGTATCACCCTCCTTCATAATCCTGGCAAGATGGCACATCATACTCATTCTATGAAGAGTTGGTTGTCTATTAAATAAAACAGCATCACCGTCTAACATATGTCTATGTACAATATCACCATCTTCTAGTGTTTGTTTATCCCGTTCGGTATAACGAAGGGAAATACTTTCACCGTTTTTTTTCTCTAATATCTTTGCACCAGGCCATTTCTCGGGACCGTTTATTACTAATTTTAAAAGTGCAGCCTTATTTCTTTTATTTACTACTACAGGTTTTGTTATATTCTTCGCAATTTTTTCGGGAACACCTAGTTCTTTAATTGATAGATTGGGGTCTGCTGTAATTACAGAACGTGCACTAAAATCAACACGTTTTCCCATCAAATTACCTCTTACTCTACCTTGCTTTCCATTCAATCGTTCCTTGATCGACTTTAAAGGTCTTCCAGATCGCTGGGCTACTGAAGAAATACCTGGTATTTTATTATCAACTTGAGATGATACAAAATACTGCAATTGTAATGTCCAATCTTCTATTACATTCGGGGGCGAATTTTGTTCAATTCGCTCTTGTAGAATTTTATTTACTTTGATTATATTTACTAGAATATGAGTAATATCATCCTCACTTCGCTGTTGAGCGTCATGTTTAATTGATGGACGTATTGCGGGAGGAGGAACCAGCATTACTTCACATATCATCCACTCCGGTCTTGAAAAGGTTGAATTAAAACCCATAAAATCAACATCCTCGTTGCTAATACGTTTAAATATTTTAAGTACAGTTTCAGGTACCAATTTTACAATCATTTTATCATCCTCATTCTCACCCCCACTTCCTGACCACTCTGCAAATATTGTTGCTAGACCATCTCGTCTCACTTTATCGGGTTGCTTACAACCACAACCATCCTCGCATTCTTCGCCGCATCGCTTAATTTTACCAGATACCTTATGAAAAACGTTCGTCCAACGTTCTTCTCCAGAATAACTTAGCAAATACTTATATTTTTCTTTGGAAATTAATAATTTACTACATTTAAAACATACACACCGTAATATTTTTAAGATTGTGGTCAAATATTGAATATAAAATACCGGACGAGCCAGTTCTATATGACCAAAATATCCAGGGGTCTTAATATAGTCTAATCCATCAGTCGGACATATTAATCCAGGTTCAAGAACACCCATACGTGGATCAAATAATCCACCTATAACGGGTTTATTATTTACATACGTCTCCTTATTTGTTATTTCAGCAACAGAAGCCTTACGTATCTCATCTGGCGATAAAATACTGAACTGAATACCTATTATTTTCGAAACATTAATTTTTGTGTTATCAATGGTGGCCATCCTATTATTATTATAATATATTATTTTTATATTGTTTTTGAATCATTTTTTTTATTAATCATTATTTATTAAAAAAAAATTGATTTTCATTTAGGTATTATTTATAATTATATATTATAATGGGAAAGGATACGTCTCCAAAGTCTAGAACAATGAACAAGCAACAGAAAATGGAACAAAAAAAAAGAGAATCAAAAAAAAATGCATACGGCGATGGTAATGATGACGATTTCGATGAAGAAGAATTTCTAGAGGAAGAATCTTCAGAGGATGAAGTTAACGAAGTTGTTAAAAACAAGAAAAATTTTAAACAATTCTTAAATAAGTTATATCCATCTAAATATTCAGCAAAAAAGGCAAAGGAAGCTGCTGCCGAAGAAGAAAGTGATGAAGAGGAGGAAGAAATCAAGGTAAGTAAGAAAAATAAATCTAAAAAAAATAAAAAGAAAATTATTGAAAGCGACAGCGAAGAGGAGCA
>Ga0114994_10000411_pt1 | contig 28647 bp, 18 predicted proteins | sample ArcticOcean_MG_C_9_FD_87043 | JGI IMG/M metagenome (GOLD analysis project Ga0114994, IMG submission 87043) | Marine microbial communities from western Arctic Ocean - ArcticOcean_MG_CB2_152 | ecosystem: Environmental > Aquatic > Marine > Oceanic | place: Arctic Ocean: Canada Basin | collected...
CGATTTAATAAGATGTTTTATGCGGGTTAGGGTTAGGCTTGCTCACCCGAGTTTTGGCGTTTTGGCGATAAGTGAACAAGGCGGTAATTCCATTCTACGAAATACCCATATGGGTATTTCGTAACGCGCCTAGACCGCCCGGAACGTTTCGATGATAGCTGGTAAGAAGCGCGCCACCTCGGGGTTCTGGCTGAGCGTGTCCATCGGCGCCGAGGCCCAGGCCGTCAGGATCTTGCCCTGCCTCCGGATCGCCACGCAGGACTCCTTGCGCACGATGGGCACGTCGTTCGGCATCTCGAAATAAGCCTTGCCCTCGAACTCGACGCGGTCCGGGCCCTTGACCGCCGACGATAAAAGCCGCGTCGAGGACCACCCGAGCTCCGCGGCGCGGTCCTCGAGAAGACGCCGCGCGAAGCGCGCCGCGTCCGCCCCGGGGTCCACGAGGTTCTTGGACGCCTTGCCGGACTTCCGCACCGCCTGGATGGCCGGCCAGTCCACATTATCTAATGGCTGGCACGTGACGGCGATGACGGCACCCTGGCCCAGGTCCGTCGCGGCGAAGCGCGTGCCTCGAGCCGGTGCGCCGCCCAGTAACTCGGGCAGCGGCTGCGTCCGCATCCAGCTCGTCGAGGGGTACGCGACCTCGAAGCCGTCCTCTAAGTCCCGGAAGACGCGCGCCGCGTCCTGCGTCGGCAGCTTGGCGTCGACCTCCGCCCAGCGCGGCGCGTCTGCGAACGCCGGCATCGGCGCGGCAAGCGCGGCGGCCGGAAACGCAAGGAGCTGTCGTCGGTTGAACGCAACGGGCGCGGCTGCGCCCGGCGCGATAAGCTGGCTCGGTGCAGCCGCGGTCGGTCGCTGAGAACCCGTCTGTGTTTGAAAGCGCAGCGCAAAAACCATGGAGAGCGGCAAGAGGAGCAAATTCCGCGGCGCGCGCGCCATGGTTTTAGAGGAGAGGGTTATGCTGGTCGAACTGTATGTTCAGAGTGCACTGCGGTCGCGACAGCTGGTGGCTTGTCTGCTTTCCTTGCGTGATATCAGGTTCTAAAGCCGGCTGCCATGGCGCGTGCATGCAAAATTGGAGCGAGGTCCAACCTCGCAGGCGGCTGATGGCGCGGCGCAAAGAGCCTCACCGAGAGCTCTCTATGATGGCCGGGACGATGCAATGGACGAAGAAACCAAAGTTCGTATTGGTAATTCAAAGACGATGTTCGGGGACGCCCGCGTTCGTACACAATTAAGTTAAGCACTCCGACCTACTTCCTCTCCGCCAAAGGAAACTGCGCCGTGTTTCCCTCGGGCGGCGTGAAGGCTTCCGCCCGCCCCCCCATGTGCTCGGCGAGGAACAGCTCCGTGCGGCCGTTGAAGTCAATGCGGTTCGGCGGCCGCGCCCATCCGTGCCCTTCGTCCGGATACAGAACATACTCGACCGAAATGCCCTTGTCGGCCATCGAGAACGCGATCTGGTCGGCCTCCGCCTGCTTTACGCGCGGGTCGTTGGCGCCCTGGCCGATGAGGAGCGGCGCCGTGATTTTGTCCACGTGGTAGAGTGGCGAAATCTTCTCGTTAAAGGCCGTATCCTCGTCCACGTCGCCGATCTTCAGCAACATGTCGTTGCGGAGCGGGCCCCAGTACGCCGGGATCGAGTCCAGTAAGGTTTTAATGTTCGAGGGCCCCACGATGTCGACGCCGCACTTGTAGAGGTCCGGCGTGAACGTCAGGCCAGCTAAGCAGGCGTAGCCGCCGTAACTTCCACCATAGATGCAGACGTTATCTTTGTCCGCGATGTCCTGGTCCACGGCCCACGCCACGGCGTCCGTGAGATCGTGCTGCATGGCCCCGACGCCCCACTCCTTGTCTCCTTTATGTAAGAAACTTTTGCCGTAGCCGGAGCTCCCGCGGAAGTTTACTTGTAAACAAGCGTAGCCACGGTTCGCAAACCACTGGGCGGCGCTGTTAAAGCCCCAGAAGTCGCGGGCCCAGGGTCCGCCGTGGACGCACAACACGAGCGGCGTCGGCCCGTCCGCCTTCGCCCGCGTGAGGTAGGCGACGAGCTCCAGGCCGTCCCGGGCTTTGATCACGACGTCCTCCATGTGCGCGAACTTGTAGTCCAGGAGCGCGGGCTGCCTGACGAATAAGTCCGTCAGTTCGTGAGACGAAGTGTCGTAGAGCTTGTACTCGGCGGGCCCGTCGTCGCGCCGGAACGAGACGACCCACGTCTTCTCGTCCCGCGACTTCGAGACAAGGGACACCTCGACCTCGGCCGGGCCCATGCCCTCCAGGCGGGAGAAGTGGGCCTCGAGCTCTTTGTCGAAGAAGGTGCGCTCCGTGCGCGCGTAGTTGAAGGATATGGCCTGCACCGCCTTCGTGTCCTCGTCGAGCATGATGCCGCCGCAGTCGGCCTTCTCGTTCGCGGCGATGACTTCCGTGGTGGACCCGTCCGACAGCTTCACCTTTGTCAGGGCGGTGGTCTCGCGGCCGACAGACGACTGCATGAGGGCGTGCTCGCCGTCGGCGCAGAAGTCGACCATGCCGCCGTTCTCGCCGTAGGGGAAATTGGCCAGCTCGCGCCACTCGCCCTTGGCGTCGTCCCGGATGAGCACGCTCTGCGACGAATCCTCGTTGACCCGGGTGCCTTCTCTGACTTCAAAGGACTCGTCCTCGCTCCCCCAGCCGACAATACCGCCCGGGTTCTCCGTGTCCAACGTCAGTTCTCCGGTCTCGAGCTGGCACCGGTACATGTCGAACTGCGCCTTGTCGCGGTCGTTGACGGCCACCAGCAATTCGTTCGGGAAGCGCTTGTTCGTGATCACGTTCTGGGCCTTGGCGCCCGCGAAGGGCGTCAAGTCCCGCGCCTTGGAGCCCGCGGTGCTCGCGTCGATGGCGTAGAGGTGGAAGTTCTCGTCGCCCCCGTCGTCTTGTAAATACAAGAGTGTCTTCGAGTCCTCGGCCCAGAAGATCTGGCGGATCCCTCTGTAGCTATCGTCGGTGACGACGCGGTCGTCGCCGCCCGCCGTGGACCGCACCCACGCGTTCATGATGCCTTTGTCCGGTTTCAGGTAGGCTATTTTAGACCCGTCGGGCGTGAGCGACGGCGCCGCGTACTCGGGGTTGCCGAAGAGCACGTCCCGCGGCACCAAAGGCGCCTCGGCGGCCGAGAAGCCGGCACGCAGGGACTGCGTGCGCGCAGCCATTCTGTTTGGTGCCGTGAAAGCTGCTGCTGGCGCGGCAGCGCACGCGACCAGGAGTGCAGCTGTACGCATGGTTGCAAAGGATGGTCGTGCACCAACGGTTTGGTGTCACAGCAATGAATGCGACCGCTCTTGGCGCGATGACACAGCTCGTTGACTATTTTTCTTGCACGAGCTCTCAGTGGGTACGGGCGCGCAGGAAAGAGTCCCGTTGTCGACGCATACACCTGTGTCACAACGCGTATACATACTACTCGGCTGGTTTCCTTGCTGTTTTAGCCTCGGCAGTCCGGGCGGTGAGAGGCGCGCCAACCTCCACGCCATCGACGGACTGTCAAGTCAAATATTCTTACAACGGCGGCTTCTTGGGGTGGGGGGACACACGAAAGTGAGGGGAATCAGGGCGCCGCGGCGCATTTGATCTGCACCGAGAGCAAAAGACCGGAGTCGATCATGGGCCGGAGCGCGCCCATGACGCGGCGGTGCCGTTGGAGCGGCTTCAGCCCGCGAAAACTCGTCGCCGCCACGTAGATCTGCAGTTGCCGGCCGTGGGCCGCGAGGGCCCGCCCGTCCGCGGCGCCGACAGCGACGTGCTCCTCGTCCGTCGTATCCGTCGTGCTCAACGCGACGACGCCCGCCACGGCGCTGCGGATCGCGGCGGCGACGCCGAGGGGGTCGTGCGTGACGGCCGGCAGCGTCACGCACCGAACGAGGGGGTCGTTGTGCGCGACGGTCGGCAGCGCCGGCGCCTTGCCGCACGGCAGGTCCGGGAAGGCGACGCTCGTCCGCGAGGTCGAGAGCTCGGTCTCCATGCAGTCGCAGACGAACTCTTGTCGTCGGAGCGGCGTGGCGGGCATCGGCGCCGGCGCGCTCGTCGCGTTGCGTAGGATAATGCCCTCGTCGGTCACCATGATGGCGTCGGCGTGGGCCGCCATGTGGGTCTATTGTTTGGGTCGACTGCGTGGGTCGCTTGCGTGGGTCGCTTGCGTGATTGCGTGGTGGTCGAGAGGTGCGTCTCGTCCGCGTAACAGTAAATATCCTCGCGTCCACCTGGCGTTGGGCTCAGTTCCTTCAGCGTCGTCCTACGCGCGCTGCCATTTGACCTCTGAAGCTGCGAGGTCAGAAGCCGCTGCGGGAGCTGTACCGTAGTAGCAGTTTCGCGTCGTCAGTGCGTCGACAAAAGCTGTCGATAAATCGTTAGTGCGTCGCAGAGCCGTGCGCGTGCACGCGGCGGGCCGGGGCAAGGCGAGACCAGGAACCGTGCCGCGAACGAGACACGTCTCTGCGGACCGTTCGCGCGACGGATGCCGACGGTCGCTTTTGCGCACGGGTTTTACACCCTGCAAAAAAGCACTTAAGGCAAAACTCAGTCGTACTCGTGTGCAGCCAGCCGTTGAGCCCCTAGAAACTATATCCACGCAGTAGGCTCTCATACGTGCGAAAGGATTACGCTGCGCGAGTGCTATTAGACCCATACAAAAAGTAGCAGTGCTCTGTGAGATGGCGTCGAGCTAGTAGTAGCCAAGGGCGCAGGGGCAACCTGGTGGAGCAAGAAATGGCCAGACGTACCGCGCACTCGCAACAGTAATTTGTTCATGCGCGGCTTGGCACGCGCATGGCCTCGCGGCGCTGTCCGCGCAGCAACGACCCGACCCGCGCCGGAGCTCCGCCTGACGCTGTTCCGGTCGCTGCTCGACGACGACCCCGCGGCGCGCCTCGCAAAAGTGCCCGGCGCGTTCGACGGCGTCGAGCTGCGGCTGACGCAGCTCGAGGCGCTCGCGCCGGACCTCCTGCGCGATCTACGCGTCATCTGCCGCCTGGAGCCCGCGGACGCGGACGACGCGGGCCGGCAGCTCGACCGGCTGGCCACGTGCCTCGCTTCATCAAAGGTCTGCCCCGAGTTAATTGTTGTGGCGCCGGAGATAATGGAGGACGAGCGGCTGCTCGAGTACCTGATTGACACCTTACCGGTCGCGGCGCAGTTTCTCGAGGCCCACCCCGCCATCGGAACCGCGACGGCGCGGTTGAACGTCCAGGGGAACCCCGAGCCGGGCCACGTCGGCGGCGTGGCCCACGACCTCGCCGGCCGCGGCGTCGAGCGGCTCGACGGCGTGCTCGACGTGCTGCCGCCCACGCGGCTCGCGTTGCGGGCGGCGAACGTCTGGGCGCCGTCGTCCTCGTCGGCCAGCACGGCCGCGCCGGCGATATGCCGGGGCCGGTCCCGATATTGCGACGCCCTCGACCTCGTCGTCGACGCCTCGGACCATGTGTATGTACACACTGGTGACCCGCCGGCGGGCCTCGCGTGGGAGGAGGTCTGGTCGGCGCGCCAGCTCGGCGGTGCGCGGGAGACCTTCGCGACCTGCGACGAGGGGCTCGCGCAAACACTCCGCGCCAGCTTCGAGCGGTCGCGGAGCTGGCGCGCGGGCGCGGCGGACCGCCGCGCCGTCGAGGGCGCGGCCTGGATCGACAACCTACTCAAGGGCCCGCTCCTCGGCGGCGGCTCGGAGGCCCTCGCCGCGGCCGTGGAGACCTTCGGGCTCGGCTCGCCCGGGGAGGCCGCGCTGCTCACCCCGCGCGGCCTCCGCGCGCGCTGGCGCGTGCTGGCGCTGCGCGCCCACCCCGACACGGGTGGGACGGCCGAGGCCTTCCGGGCGCTCGGGCGCCACTACCGGGTGCTCGCCGCGGCGTGCGGGCACGACGACGGTGTGCCGGTGCGGGACTGATGGGAGGTCGCTTTGTTTATTTAAATTGTGTGTAAAAGGTGACTTAAGCTAGATGAAGACCTCCATGTAGGTCCGCTGGTAGCTGTTCGTCTCGTCGCCCTCCAGCGCCGGGTAGTACTGCGTGAGGGCGTCCGCGCCGTAGATGTAGAGCGTGTTGTAGAGCTTCCAGTAGACCTCCCGGACCCGCCGCGCCGGGTGGAACAGGCCCTGCAGCACGTAGTTCAGCACGTAGCCCGGCCCCAGCGCGACCGCGAAGCCCTCGATGGCCTCGAAGACGTTCGCGATGACGTGAGGGCTCGTTTCGAAGATGTTCGGCCACACGTAGTTCATCATGTGCTGCAGGGCGTCCTCGCAGCCTAGACCGGCGACGCCCAGCGTCAGGTGTTTTACGGCGGCGCACGCGGTTTGGCGATGCACCAGGTCGCGATCCATCAACGCGTCCTCGAGTAAGGGCGTCACGGCGTACACCTGCGTTGAAAGTAAGGAGTGAGTCCGGTTGCCATGCGAGACCGGTTTCGACCCCACACCGTCAAGCAGGCCCAACATCGCGTCGACGGCGTGCAAACTGAAGTTTCAAACGGCGCCGCGGCGCGCGTAATCCTTGCCCATCTCGCCGATGTACTCGAACATGAAGCTCAAAGCTTTGAGCACGCCGTTCTGCACATTTAACTCTGGTACTCTGTATTCGTTTAGTAGAGCCGGTAACACGGTGAACGGCGCGCACGTTTCCGCGACGATGCCGATAGCGACGGTGGTGCACACCCTATTTTGGCGCTCCTGCACCTTCAAGTTATTTAACAGAGTGTGCAAGACGTCCTGGGGGCCAATAGCTTTCGCGATGTACCCAAAGGTGTTCACGGCCGCCCGCCGGATGGCTTTTTTATGCGCCTTGAGCATTTCCAGGAGTTCAAAACAAATACGCATCCACTCGCGCGCCGCGACGAACTCGGCGCCGCGGTCCGCGATGCGGCCCACCAGATCAATACCTGTGCGTTTAGGAGTGAGCGCCGTGTATCGCGCGACTCTCGGCGGCGCGCAGACGGTTTCATTCCTAGTGGGTAGACCAGGCTAGTGGGATCCCCACTTATTTTGGTCTCGGTGAGAAAGGTTCATCTGATAATCATGGCGTTTCCGCTAATAATCCACAGATTAATGAGTCGTCATCGACCGCACTTGAAGTTGATACAGACACCGCTCGCAACAGTTCTCCTGCACCTTCTCGTGCCGGTTCTTCAGGATCGGCGTCAATCTAGGCAGCAGGTCCTTGATGGGCGGCGTCATCTTGCTCATGCCGATGACGTTGACGATGGCCTTCAACGCCCCCAGAATGGACCCGAGCACCTCGGGGTACTCCTCGCCCAGGTACTCGTAGAGCACGACGCCGAGGTGGCCCATGAGCTGGTCCTCGCCGCAGGCCCGCATGACGACCGCGATCCGCGCGATCAAATCGGCCGCCTGCATGCGCACGGACGCGCTCTTGTTGTTCAACCGCCACTTGATGGTGCCGCAGATCTGGGGGAGGTACGGCTTCGTCCGCAGGCCCAGGGCGTTGACCACGACGCCAAAGCCCGACAGCATGGCCTCCGTGTCGTCCGAGGCCTGCTCCTGGAAGGCGTACAGGATCCCGTCGATGAGCTGCTCCTCTAAGCGTTCGTCAATATCGGCCGCCCCCAAGTCCTGGATCACGTGCTCGACCGTCTCCATGACCATCCTCCTATACGGCTCGGACTCGTCCTTCAGGTCGTCCGAGATGCGCGCGATCACTTCGCTGCAGCCAACCTTCCCGGCCAGCTCCACAGTGGTCTCCACGACCTGCTTATAATTCCGCCTATCTAAGGCCATGCGCCGGACCCAGAAGTTCCGGAAGAACTCGGGCAAGATCTCGTTCCGCACGTACTGCGACTCCACGCCGTCCGTCGCGACGCACTGCTTCACCACTTTGAGGACGATCTTCTTCATCTCCTCGTCAGGCGACTGGAATTCTCGAATCACGATGACCATGACCTCCCTCGTATAGTAGTTCGCGTAGTTGGAGTCCATCAAGGGAATGATGAACCCAATAGCCTTCAAAAAGGCGGCCAGGCCCTTCCCTCTATGATGTCTGATGCCCTTCCACAATGGTTTCAGGACGGAGTCGAAGGACTCGATGCCGTACGGGTGCGCCGCCTCGGCTAACGCGGCCAGAGCCAAAGAGGATATGGTTCGCACCTTTTGCTGATCATCGACCAAACCGTGTTCAATGATCTCGACCATCTGCCGTAAATGCGGTAAGACCGCGCAGCCCACCAGAATCGCGATCTGCTGCACGATTTTAATGCCGGTATGTCTCGCCTGCCATGATTTCCGAGATTGACAAACAGCTTTCAGGAATGGCAACAAAGCGGGAATACCTAAGGCAGAAGCGACCACGGCAAAAGCGCGCGCCGTGGTGTTCCGCACGTACTCGTCGAGGTTGTCGATGTCCGGGCGCATCGTCGCGATCATCGTCGCCAAACCGGCGGCCTTGGCCAGGTTCGAGATGATCTCACGCCCTTCCACTCTGGCATAATAGTCCTCGTCAATGAGCAGAGGTTCGATGACCACGAGAATCTTGTGCACGAACGGTCGCACCAGGTCGTCGAGCTTGTACAGGATCCGATCGATGACCTTGACCAGTAGGTGCCGTTCCTGGTCCTCCAGCGTCGGCGACATCAACAAGGGCAGGATCTGGTTGAAGAGCGGCCCGGCCCCGAACTCCCGGGCCTTCTCCGTGATTTGGCGCAACGCCGTCTTCCGCTGCGGCGGCGTCCCGTTCTTTATCTTGAGTAAGAGCCGCATTATTTTCAAATCGACCGCTTCATCTCGCGTGAGACCGTCCTCGTCCACGTCCTCCATCAATTTAGCGAAGTACTGGTAGTCCTCGGGCTTGATGTCCGGGAGTTCGGCCGCGGCGGACGCCGAAACATTTAAGCCGGGGATGCCGTACTGGTCCCGGGAGGGCGTCTCCTGGATCTTGAACCCACCAACACCTAAAGCGGATTGCCCGAGCGGTGTGGGCGTGGCGGTGAGCTTGCGCGAAGGCGTGGCAATAGGAGCATAACCAGCCGGCGGGTCCAGGATGCGATAGCCCGTCTGGGGGAAGAGCGCGTCCAACTCCTCGTCCGCCAGGTACCGGTTCCTTTCGTTCATCTCGCGCTCCCAGCGCATGCGCTGGGCCATTTCTGGGGTCACCGGGCCCCGGTCCATGGCGAGCGCCGCCGCAGACTGCGCGGCGAAGGCCGTGGGCGTGGGCGTCTCCGCGCCCATGAGGCCGACGGGCGTCGATGAACCGGCCAGGGGCGTGCCCTGGCTCGGGTCGCCCGCCACGGGCGTCTCGTCCCACCTACTTCGCTTGACGGTCTGGGCCGGTTGCAGGGGCGTGGCGTCCCAGCGCTGCTTCGCCTGGGCCTGGGGTACACTATCCCGGCCCGGCGTCGCCTCCCACCGCGACGCGGCCGCCACGCCCCGGCCGGGCGTCGCGTCGAAGCGCGACGGCGTCGCCTCGAAGCGCCCGGGCGTGGCCTCGAACCGTCCTGGTGTGGACTCGAACCGTCCTGGTGTGGTATCAAATCTACCAGGTGTGGCCTCGAAGCGGCCCGGCGTCGCGTCGAAGCGGCCGGGCGTCGCCTGGAAGCGGCCTGGCGTCGCGTCGAAGCGGCCCGGCGTGGCGTTGAAGCGGCCCGGCGTCGCGTCGAAGCGCCCGGGCGTGGCATCAAATATACCGGGTGTGGCATCAAACCGACCGGGCGTGGCATCAAACCGTCCTGGTGTGGCGTCGAAGCGCCCGGGCGTGGCGTCGAAGCGGCCGGGCGTCGAATCGAACCGACCCGGCGTGGCGTCGAAGCGCCCGGGCGTGGCGTCGAAGCGCCCCGGCGTAGCATCAAATCTGCCAGGAGTGGCGTCAAACCGCCCGGGCGTCGAGTCGAAGCGCCCCTCCTTCGCGACCGGCGCCGCGCCGGCGTCGTCGAAGCGCCGCTTCTTGCCGCCCTTGTCGTCGTCCTGCTCGGCGATCTTCTTCAGGAGCTCGTCCCGTTCCCGGTCTACGACGTTGGAGCCCATGGCCTCCCGGAAGCCCCGCGCAGGCGTGGCGTCCGCGAAGGGATCCTGGCGCTCGGGGCTCAGATCGCGCGCGTTCGCCCGGCCCTTGGCCTGGTAGGCCGACTCGCGCTCGGCGATGGGGATGTTCGCGGGATTCAGGTCGCGGTGCGCCTTGAACGGGTCCTCGCCGTCGTCCTCGTCGGCCGGGCCCGCCGGCGCTCTTTGAGTGGAGGGGTGGAGGCCGCCACTGGGCGCGTCGTCGTCCGCGGGCTCGTCCACGATCTCGCGGGCGAGGCCCCGCGCACCTCCATACAAGTCGCGGTCGAACTCGCTCGAGGCGGCGGCGCCGAGCGCTGTGCCCTTGCCCTCGCTTCGTGCTTTTTGGAGCGCGCGGATCTCGTCCTCTTGCGAGGGCATGGTGACGAAGGGCTTGCGCGTCCGGCGCTGCGCCGCGGCTTGGCGCTCCTGCTCACCTAGGTCGCCCGCGTTTCGCTGCCGCTCCGCTCAGCAGGCTTTTTAGCCAGGGCTCTACGCGGCTTCCAGCAATACACCAGGCAGCTAGCAGTCTCCGAACCGTGGTAATAGGCGCGTACGATGCACGGCGACGCGTACGCTCGACGATAATCGGGTTCGGGTTTCGAGCTCTCGCGATCGCAAATCAGGGCGCAGCTTGCTGCTGCAGACCTGCCTACTGTTCTCGCGTCTCGAGCAGCCGTCCAGGAGCCTATCGGTCGACGGAGGCTGCAAACCGCGACTCTCGGCGCTCCCAATCAGCTGAACACTCGGCAAGGCAGAGCTCGTCGCCTCGCCATGCCCTTCGACGCCGCCCAGGCGCGGCGCGAGCTGCGGAGAGCCATTCCCATCCTCAGGGAGCACGGCCTCAAGCAGAGCGCCAAGTTCTGCGCGGAGCAGCTGATCGGCCTGGCGGGCGACGGCGATGCTCAAATCGCGCGGCCGCCGCCCGCGCCGAGCCCGGCCCAACAAACGCTCGCCCTGTTAGAACGGGGCGCGCCGTCGGACGCGTTCCTCCTGGCCCAGACGTTCTTCGATCTGGGCGAGTACGCGCGGTGCGCCGTGGCCCTGACGGCCGAGGCGGACCGCGGCGCGCCGCTGCCCGCGGCGGCGCCGGTACACGAGGCCGCGCCGCGCGACGTCTTCCTGTGGGCCTACGCCTTGTATTTGGCGGGCGAGAAGCGCAAGGAGGAGACCATGGCCGAGACCCAGGACGCCAGTGCTAAGAGCCGTGTGGGCAACCCGTACGCGGCCAGGCTGCGGGACGCGCTCGTGGCGCGGCAGCTTGTTCAAAAGTTGGAGGGGCTGGGGGTCTACGCTTTGGGCGTCGTCCTGAAGGAGTTGGCAAGAGGACGGACCCCTTTGCCGGCACTCGGTCCGGGTTTGGAGGACGACACACAAACCGTCGCGGACGACCCCGAGGACGCGCGGAAGGCCCTGGCGGCGGCGACCAAGACCTTCCCCTGGAACTGGTCCGCCTGGCTGGATTTGGCGGCCGTCGACGCCAAGGACGCGCCGACGGCGTCCCTGCCGATGGACGAGGACGCGGCCGCGCGGCAGGCCGAAAAGGACGACGGCGGCGCCCTCTCCGAGACGGACGGGCCCGTCGGCGCGTCCGAGGAGCTGGTGCGGGCGTGCGCCCGCGCCCACACGGACATCGAGCGGCAGCGGTGCGAGGCCGCCCTGGCGACGTTAAGACGGTGCCAAGCGGCCTCGGATTCGACGTGGGTCCTGGCGGCCGAAGCGTTGGCGCACTACGCGCGACGGGACTTCGACCAGGCGCGGGAGTGCTTCGAGAGTCTGCGGAAGCGGGACCCGTTCCGCCTGGACGACCTGGACGTCTACTCTAACGTCCTGTACGTCCAGGAGGCGCGGGCGGAGCTGTCGCGGCTAGCCCACGCCGCCACGAGGTGCGAGAAATATCGGCCGGAAACGTGCTGCGTGGTGGGGAACTATTACTCGCTGAAAGCGCAGCACGAACGGGCCGTTTTATACTTCCGTCGGGCGTTGCGCCTGGACCGGACGTGCTTGAGTGCGTGGACTTTGATGGGCCACGAGTACATTGAAATGAAGAACACCGCAGCCGCCATCGAGGCGTACCGACGCGCGGTCGACGTCAACAGTAGGGACTATCGGGCCTGGTACGGTTTGGGCCAGACGTATGAGATTTTGAACATGTACTTTTACGCCCTCTATTACTACCGGAAGGCGGCGGTCCTGCGACCTAGAGATGCAAGGATGTGGATTGCTATTGCCCAGTGCTACGAGAAGCTGAACCGCGACGAGGATGCCATCAAAGGCTATGAAAGAGCGGCACAGCACGACGACCAGGAGGGCCACGCGCTCTTGAAGCTCGCACGACTGCATCGGGGGCGCGCGGCGCACGACGAGGCCTTTGCCTGCTACGCGCACTACGCGCGCCTCCACTCCGACGACGAGTCCGCGGACCTGGGCGACGCGACGGCCGAGGCCCTGTTGTACGTGGCGACGGCGCACAAAAAGCAGCAGCGCTTCGACGAGGCCCAGCAGTGCCTCGGCAAGCTGCTGGACTACCCCGGCCCCGAAAAACTGGAGGCCCAGGCGATGCTCCGGGAGATTCGGGCGCTCGTCGACGGCGGCCACCAGGTGCCGCCGGGCGTCATGGGCGATTTATAACACATTCTTAATAGGCTTGCCGCCAGGGCGGGAGGACCGTGCCGAAGAGTTCCAGGCCGCGTATGTGCATGCACTGAGACTGATCAATCGGATTCGCCTGAGCATTCCGAATGCGAAAGCGGGTCGAGGCGAAGGCCTCGACGTCGAAGTACTTCCCTCCTCCGGAGATGTCACCTGGCACATCAGCCCACGGAGACTCACCACTCGAGTCATATAGCACAACCCACGCCCCGCTGTCGTAAGCTCGAACACCCAGCAACAAAAATAAGTCGAGGCACATTTCCCAAACGAGAGACGGAAGCGACTGATTCGTAGCTGAAAGGGTAACTGATATTCCACGTAGGAATTGCGTCTAACGCTGCAGTCCGCACGCGTACAGTCATCTCTGAACTCACCCTGATCCACAAGCATGGACCTGAAAAATTCGTCGAATTGAGGTGACTCGTATGCTCGACTTTGCACGACTCGATGTATCCTGATGTCGAGTCTCGGAGGCGGGATCGCTGCAAATTCCGAACCGTCGTGCAAGGTCGCGCTCGTCGTCACTTGTCGTCGGGGCCATTCTCGCGTCCCAAAGGCCGTCGCCAACGCGTGGACGGCGCAGTGCTCATTACCGCGAAACAAATAGGGCGCCGTTTCGCGCGCACGCGATAGCTGATTCGACGAGACAACGGCGCGCAGCGCTTTGGAGGCTGCTCCGATTCCGCAGCGGCAGTCTGCGACAGAGAGGAACGTCAACGCGTTCCGCAGCGCATCGTCGCCTAACAAAAGCAGTCCTGTACTTGTTGTGCTCTGAATGCTCTGAGAAGCTCTCTGAGAGCGCGTCTGCGGCATCACAGCGCAGCGCTTGAGAGCGGAAAAATAGCGCTCGTATGCGAGCGCACAAGAGAGGTACGCCGCGCCGCGACATGGTCAAGCTTTCGCGCGGGTTTTAAGCTGCCGGGTATTTGAGGAGTGGGCCGGAGAGTGTAATCTCGGGTGCGCTGCCATCCGAGCTTCGCAGATCGGTGCCACCGACCACTCCTCTTGGCCGCATCAGCTGCCATCAGCTGCCCGACGACAGATGGCAGCCCCGACAGTAGCGGAAGCCTTCGTGGTGAGCGTGGATAACTCCCCGGGCTGGGTCACGGTCACGTACCAGCTCTCAAAAACGAACCACACGACGCGCGACGGCGCGCTCGAGGTCGCTCGCCTCGACGAGGAGGCGGCGCTGGGCGTGAGCTTCGCGTACCCGGGGGCGTTCCGGGCGCGGTTGCGGGCGAATAATGGCGGTCAGGTTGTCGAGGCGACGCCACCCGGCGCCGACGGCGTCTTCCACAATCTCAGTGACGGCGAGTACCTCCTGGAGGTCGAGAAGGATCCGAATGCAAAATTCCAGCCGTACGTGAACGACGCGGTGGCCCAGCGCATGCGCGACATGGGCGCGCCGGCCGCGGACGAGGAGGAGGACGTGGACGCCATGGCGGAGCGGCTGCGCGCGAGCATGGGCGCGGCGGAACCGGAGGAGGAGGACGACGACGCCTTCGACACGGCGCTGGCGGCGCGCCTGGCCGCGATGGCGGCCTCGGCGCACGACGCCGGCTGCGACGACGGCGTCGTCGAGCCCAGTGTCGAGGCGTCCATGCCGCCTCTGGTGCACGAACTCAGCGACGGCGTCGGCGTCGGCGCGCTGCGGGACCGCTGGTCGCGCATCCCCGGGCTGGTGACGGTCACGTACGACGTCGAGGAGGGCGAGTTCTCCACGAGCGACGGCGTGCTCTCAATGCGCGAGATCGACGATGATATGGCCATCAGCTTTGCGTTCTCGGGCGCGTTCCGGGCACGGTTGCGGTCGAGCGAGTTCGGCCACGTGCTGGAGGCGGCGCCGCCAGGTTTGGATGGCGTCTTTGAGGGCGTGTTCCGCGGCGCGTATACGCTCAAGATCGACGACGGTCCCGAGGTCACGGTCGCCGAGTCGGTCGCCTACGTGGTACCGGCCGTCGAGGAGACCGGGGACGTGCTCTATTCATAAGACAAGTGTTTATTAATAGCAAGTGTATGTAAGCTCCACCGGGTGCCGGAAGGTCGTCTCCATCTTTTTCTCAACCCACTTCCGGGCATTCTGGGTCTGCCGGAACGTCTCCTTCCGGCTCGCCTGGAGGTCCTCGACCTCCTCGTCGAGGGCCCGGATCCGGTCCTGCATCTCCACACGTCCCGGCAGGTCGAGCAGCCACCGCCCGCAGAACACCCCGACCGCCTGTAGCCGCGCGAGCGCATCATCAGAAAGCGGCGGCCTCGTCTCCGCCAAAACCGTCGCCCACGTCCGACGCGACGCGAAAGCGTCGGGCCGGATCTCCGAGAAGTATTGGTGTCGCAGCTCGGCGAGCCGCTCGCGGTGGTCGCGCGCGTCGAAGGTCCGCATCGCGGCGAGGATGTTGTTGTGGTCCCTCACGAGATATGGCTGCAGCTTCTTCCAGTTTTTTCCGTCGTCCTCCCGATCTCTAATCTTGTCCGCGGGGAACACGAGGCGACACAGGCACAGAAAGACCGGCATGGCTGCGGCCGGGGGCCGCTCGATGCGACCGAACGCGCTGACGTCCGCGTCCGTCGGCATGCCCGCGAGCACTTCGTGCCGCCGGGCCTTGACCGCGCAGGCGAGGTCCTCGGCTCGGCGGACCGCCAGGACGAGCGACCGCTCCGTGTCAACTAATTCCTCGCGCAGCTCCTCGTAATCGTCGAGCGGAGGCGGCGCCGTCGCCTCGTCGTCGCGGTACAGCGAAGAAGCGGGCGCGGGCGCGGGCGCCAGCCGCTGCGGCTCCTCGTACACGCTGTACGTGTCGTCCTCCTCGGCGATACGAGGGGGCGCGCGGTCGACGGAGACGAGGCACCGCGGAACCAAGGCCTGGACGTCGGCGCCGTCGGCCTGGGGGTCCTCCAGCCGGTTGCCCACGAAGTAGAGGCCCGTCAGGGGCAGCGACCCGAGGGCACCGACGGGCAACGGGCCCGCGAGGCGGTTCTTGGACAGGTCGAGGTGGCGCAGCTCCGCGCAGAGGTGAATCGTCTCCGACAGCGGCCCCTCCAACGCGTTGCCGAAGAGCTCGAGGCGCTGCACGCCGCAGGGCCCGGGCACGTGGAGACGCGTGAGGCCGTTGTCGCCCGCGCGGTAGTCGCGCAGGCGCCGGCAGCCCTCGATTAGCCAGCCAGGCAGCGCGTCGCCCGTCAATTTGTTCGAGTGCACGTCCAGGGTGTCCAACCGTTTTAGGGCCCGCCACGCGGCGGGGAGCGGACCGGCCAGCTTGTTCCGCCCGAGTTTGAGCGTCGTGAGGCCGGTTAAAGCACCCAGGTGGGCGGGGAAGGGCCCCGTGAAGCCGTTTCCCGTGAGGTCCAGCACCTTGAGCGTGGGCAGCGCGAAACCATCCACGTGGTCTTCGAGCACATTTGTGGGGTACTCGGGATTCCCGGCGAAGCCGTTGTCCGAGAGGATCAAGGTCTCGAGGTGCTTCAAAGAGCTCACGGAAATAAAGGGCGGCGGCCCCGCGTCGCCCAGCTCCAGGCCCGGGAGATACAGGGCAGTAACGACGCTCTTGACCCCGCCTTCTAATTTTCGGATTGAACAGGTCACGCCGCGGCACGCCGCGACCGTGCCCTCCTCCACGTAAGCTCTTTTGGCCTGCTTTTCTAAGTCGAGCCAGCCACTGATCCCCTTGCGCCAGGCCTTGGGGTCCGAGGCCCTGGCTATGGCCAACAAAGCTTGGAAGTCGGGCGCGTACTCCGGGCACGGCGTTTTGGGCGCAAAGTCCGGCGGGGCCGTGGTCAACCTTGCCACGGCCAGCGCCTGGCGCTCGGCGTCCTGGTGCTCGAGCCCCCGCAACGTCTTTCTCAAACTAAGATTCAAGGTCTCCCACTCGATCTGCGTGATGGCCTCGCCGCCCTTCTCGTACACCTGCTTGGCCGCCGTTCCATATCGAAAATGGCACTGCGTCCCGGGCGGCTCGGGCTTGTGCTTCGGTTTCGCGAGCTTCTTTACGGAGCGTTCCTGGCGGATCGAGGTGGCGCGTAAAGAGGACGCGGCCGTCGTGGAGGTCATGGTCGAGTAGGCCGAACCATGGCCGAGGGCGCCGGCGAACTGGTGGTTGGCGTGGAGCACCATGGTGCGTTGATCAGCTCCGCAGCGGAGCAAGGTGCCACCTGCGAGGCAGCCCTTTTGCGCTACAAGCTCGTAACGCTTAACGCTGCACGAAGAAAACCCGCACATAAAACCCGCGCCGAGCTCGATTTGGGCTCGATACTGGCCCAGGCGCACTGGTGCGCGGCTGCTTAGCACTTGGCTGCATACTCACTAGGCGCGTAGCGCTGCTTGCCGATCGCTTTCCTAGACGCGCAGCGCTGCTGAAGAGCACTGTACACTGCAGCTAAAGACAGAGTTGGACATCACAGTACACACTGGAGGCCGGCTGCGCGCGCGGCGCGCCGTGGTAACGATGTGCCGGCGCTTGATCTTGCTGTTGGTCGCGGGTTGTAGAGGCATGACAAGCGTCGGTCCGGGCGTCGGCACAGGCGTCGGTACAGGCGGTACAGTCAGTGCTGGCTCATTCTCCGTCGCGCCAATGGTCGGACACACGCATCGCCACTATCGAGCGTTTTGGCGGCTGCTCTCCGGGCACGCGACGCTGTACACGGAAATGGTGTCGGCGTCCGCGCTTGTCGCCGCGGCGGACGCGCCGAGGCCGGGCGACGGCGATTACTTGCTCGCGCCCTGCGCCGACGCGAACACGGTGCTCCAGCTCGGCGGCGGCGACGAGGCAGTTCTCGCGAAGGCGGCGGCGATCGGCGCGGACCTCGGGTACCGAAGCTGCAATCTAAATTGTGGATGCCCGTCGATACCAGTGGCCGGTGAAAGGCAGTTCGGCGTCGCGCTCATGCGGGATCCTAGACGCGTGGCGAGCTTCATGGCGGCTATGCGACGTGGGGCCCCCGGTTGCGACCTCTCGGTGAAGCATCGCCTCGGCGTCGTCGACGCCCGCGCCTTCGACCCGGCGACAGATAGCGCTGCGGCGTCGTCCGCGTCAGCGCACGAATTTGTGGAGGAAGTTTCGAAGGAATGCGATACGTTCATCGTCCATTGCCGCCTCGGGCTCCTCGACGACGGATCCGCCCGGCCCGAGAGGAATCCGGACAAGAGTCGCGCGGCGTACCAGGAGAAGAAGGAGAATCGGGCCTGGACGCTCAAGAATCGCAACGTGCCGCATTTGCGGAGAAACATCGCGACGACGCTGGCGAAGAGCTACCCCTCCAAGGCGTTCGTCGTCAACGGCGGCGTCCAGTCCGTCGTCGAGGCTCGAGAAATCGCGACTGCGACCGGGCTCGGCGTCATGGTCGGTCGTGCTGCCGTGACACATCCCTGCGCCTTTTCGGCCGTCGACGAGGTATTGTACCCGCACGCTCCCTTTATCCAGAAACCGCGGACGCGCGGCGAAGTGCTGGAGGCTTATTCCGAATACGTCGCGAGCGTCGAACGTGTTGACATGACGCCCGCGGAATGCAAGCGCCTCGTATCGCCGATCTTCCATCTCTACAACGGAGAGCCGTGCGCCGGGATCTTCATGCGACGGCTGAAGGTGTTGGTCGAGAAGAAACTAGGCTCGCAAATTTCAGCGAGGGCGGTCATCGCCGCGGCGGCGCTCGAAATCCCCCGGGAGATTGCCGACAAGCCCCTCGAGGAGTACTCGCCCCTCGGCGATTTGCCCAACTACGCGCGTGAGGCCGTTCGGGCGGGGCCTTTCCAGCGCGTCATACACTAGCGAGTTCGATAGGAGGTTGGCACTAATAGTAATTTTGTGATTAGGAATAGTAAATAAATTAACTTGAAACCGCCTCAAGACGACGGCGGCAGCTGTACCTCGAGCCACGCGCACAGCGCGTCGCGCTCCCGGCGGCGCCATGGCGCGTTGTGGCCGCACGACAGGGCCACGAAGCTGCCGCACGAGTCGGGCGCCGGCGCGGCCGTGGCCAGGTGCTGCAGGAATAAGCTAGTGTAGGCCACGGCGTCGGCGGCGTCGCCGAGGTCGGCGCGCCTCGTTTTCACGACGCGCCCGAGCGCGTCGGCCGCCTGCGCCAAACTCAAAGGAGGCGGCCCGCGCTCGTCCTCCTCGTCGTCTTCGTAGTCCGAGTCGGAATCGTCGTGGTGGCGCACGCACAGCCGCGCGCGTAGTAAAGAGCGCTCCGCGCCATGAGGCCATGCCGCGACCGCACTCACCCAGGCCCGCGCGTCGCCCAGGCCGCGCTCACAGCTGCGCCCCAGTGACGAGCCGCAGCCGCCGTCGACGCGGCCCAGGACCGACGCCGCGACCAGAACCGCATCCGCGCCGGCCGTCCGTGCACCGCTGAAGTGGGCCCGCGCCACCGCGCGCGACGCGCGATGGACGTGGCGCACGCAGGCCGTTAGATGCGCGACGGCGGGCTCCGAGAGCGCCGGGGCCGGCGAGGCCGCGGGCGGCTCCTTGCGCGCGTCCGACAGCTTGAGCGCACCGCTTAAGTGTACGGATGTACATGCCGCGTGACCAAAGGCGTGGCGCTGGCCGATGCCTGACTTCATGGAGGCGGCGTCGGGGATCATGTGGTCCCGGCAGTCGTTCGCCGCGAGCTTGGCGCATTTCGCCCTTAAGAAGGCGCCGACGCCGTCCGTGTCGTTGGCCGACCAGCCCGTCACGAGGCGCAGCAACGCCGAACACGCATCCAGACCGGTCAGGTACTGGGCCTCGCAGCGCAGGTCCGAAAACGTCCGGTCCGCGACCAACGCGATGCGGTGCGTCGTTTGATTGGTGAGCGCGTCGGCCGTGCCGCACGCAGCTAAACCCCCGATCGACTCACCGTGGAGGAGCAGCCGGGGCACGCCGCACCGCTCCAATAAATAAGTCGCGACGGCGCGCGCGTCCTGTCGCGTGGCGGCCGGCGCGGGCGTGCCCCGCGTCCGGCCGTAGCCCCGCGCGTTCCACACGACCACTTGGTACCCTAAGCGGGCATACGTCGCGACCCAGGACGCCCCGTCCGCCGGCGCCATGCCGCACGACTCGTAGAGCACCGCGTTCGGCGCGAAGAAGAGTACCGTCGCGATGGGCTGGGCCACGGCGCCGGGGTCCTGATGCCGCCGGCAGCAGCCGCCGGCCTTCGGCGACGGCGGCGGCGCCTCCACGTCAACGTGTGTTCCTTTCTTTAAGGGCGGCACTACGCAGCAGTCGACGCCGTCGACCCAGACCTGTCTTCCATCATACCGGCGCACGAACTCCGCCCGCAGCAACCCGAGGCCGGCCGTCGCCCCCGACGCCGCGGGGCACAGGCCGCCCTTCAGGGCTCTGAGCACAAAGCCGCCGGCGTCCTTCATGACCCGCGCCGCGGCCGCCGTCGACGGCGCCTCGTCGGTCTCCGACGGGTGGAGGTCCGCGGCCGCTTGGCTGAGCGCGCGCGCGCAGCGCGCTACGTTGGTGGCGGCGGCGGCGTCCGCCGCCGCACTCTCCACGGCGTCCGCGGCCGCGACGACGCACAACCGCAGTTCCACGCGCGCGGCGCGCGCCGCGGGCGTCAGGGCCTCGGGCGCATCGGCCAGGTCCCCCCGCTCGTGGCCCCCGCGCCCCGCGATCGCGTCGAGGTCGTCCGCGAGCGGCCTCAAGACTTGCAGCGCCGCGGCCTCGGCGTCCCGCCGGCACTTGCCGAGGAAGAGGCGCCGAGCGTCGAGGTTCGGCAGGAAGCTTCCCTTCGCGGCGCGCGGCATCGCGGACGCGTAGGCGTCCATGGCCGCGGCGCAGGCGTCGAGTCGAGCCTCCAGCCGCGCAGCGTAGCACTTCTCGACGTCGTCCCGCACGGCCTTGAAGCTGCCGGGGTAGACCGCGAAGCGCGCCACTAAGGAGCCCGCTTTCCGCAAGGCGAAGAGGAAGACGAACCACGCGAAATACTCGCCGCCAACATAGGCGAACGGGTACCACAACAGGTAGAAAAGGCAGAATAGTAAGTACAGCGCCGCGAGGCCGGCGAGCGCCGCGATCGGGTTGTTCGCTAGAGCTTTTAACGGGGTCCACAGCTTGTCGACGGCGGCGGGCCGCGCGGCTAATTCCAAAAGGGCGTCGCCGGCGCAGCTGGCGCAGCGCGGGTCGGCGCTGCGCGACGGCGGGCAGATGGAATGCTTGAGGCGCTGGAGGGTGGTTAGAGGCGCCTCCTGGTGCGTTTCATTGTAATCCGCGCCGCCGGCCTCTATTTCTAATGCTTCGGGCATCCTCTTCGCTGGCGGCTGCGTAGCAAGCGAGCGCAGCAGACCGGTGCGAAAGCTTCTGGGCGCAGGGCTCCGGAGCTCGGCGTCTAACTATTTATTTTTCAGCCGTAGTGTGCTCCCAGAACTCGTCTGTCAGCTCCTTGTTTGCGTCGTCCTCGATGCTACTCGAATTGTAGTCGATTTTGATTTTTGAGAAACCCGCACGGGATAGAAACCCGCACGTTCAAAGCATGTTTGACCCGACCCTGTGCTAGTCTATGCTCGGGCCCTGTGCTCGGCCGATTGAGCGCTAAGGTTGGCTACGACGTATAGAAAGCGCACGCGCACTGCAGCGCAAGAGCGCGGCGACCGCTGTCTACAGTACGCGACGAAGAGGGACCGATCCATTCTCAGAGCGTGCCGCGACGCGCCAACCACTGGACCAAGGAAATGGCAGAACTGGCGCAGTCGCCCACGCGCGGGCGCGATCTGCAAATAGTGTGTGAGTACCCCACGCAAAACGGAGGGAAGATCTGCATCGCTCTCGGCGACATTACAACCTACAAAGGCGCCGCCTTCGTGAACGCCGCAAATCGCGGCTGCCAGGGCGGCGGCGGCGTGGACGGCGCCATCACGCGGGCCGGCGGTGACGAGCTCCGAAAGCTGCGGCGCCGGCTTCCGAAGCCGTTCCCCGGCGTCGTCGCCCGCTGCGAGACGGGCGACGCCGTGCGGACGACGGCCGCGGAAGGGACGTCTCTAGGATTCTTGGGCGTGCAGACCGTCATACACGCGGTCGGCCCCGACTACAGTGAGAAGGGCATGTCCCACGCCGAGTCGGACGGCCTCCTCCGAAAGGCCTACGGCGCGGCTATAAGAGAGGCCGGCGCCGCGAAGTGTGCAACCGTGGCGCTCCCGCTGATCTCGGCGAAGATCTTTCGGGGCGACCGCGACTTGGGCGGGCTCCTCGAAGTGTCCCTCGACGCGCTCGTGACGGCCGCGGACGCGTCGTCCATCAAGGAAGTAGTGCTGGTAGCTTTTAGTTCGCGGGAGTCCTACGCCCTCCTCGCGGCCGCGTGGTGCGCCAAGGCCCTGCAGAAGCGGCCGCGCACGCAGTATGCGCCCTTACCGCGCCAAACGCCCAAGAAGGCGAAGGCGGTCGACGTCGACCTGACGAGCGACAACTCGGAAGGAGGCGCGTCGCCGCGCGCCAAGTAGGCCCTCGACCTCACGGAGGACGGCGCGGTCGACCTGACGACAGACGCGCCGACCAAGCGCGCTTCGCCCAAGCGCAAGGCGCCCGAGGCGCCCGAGGCGCCCTCGCTCGACCTCACGAACGACGATGATGCCGCCGCCGCGCCGCGGACATCCAAGAAGCAGCGGATCAAAGAAGGAGGCGCCTCCACGCCCATCGACATCGACGCCCTGGAGCTCGTCGTGGACCTCACGGAGGACGTGGGCGCGGAAGATGAGGACGACGACGTCCAGATCATCGAGCGGCCGAAGGAGCACGCGAAGCAGCTCCAAAAGAAGCTGAATCGCTTCAAGGGCGCGAGCGGCCGGCGCGCGCGGTCGCTGAACGAGATCATGCAGGACCACGAGCGACGAAAGAGCGGCGGCGTCATCGACGTCGACGACGACGCCGCGCTGGCCCGGGCGCTGCAAGCGAAGGATGACTCATTCGAGTCGGACCGCGCCCTGGCGAAGAAATTGCAGGCGGAGCTCAACGCGTCGGCGCGGATGGCACCGTCCAAGCCGAAGGCGGGCCAGGACACTTCGGGCGACGCGGCCCTCGCGCGGCGGCTCGCCGACAAAGACAAGGGCCGTTCCGGCCAGACCCCCTCGTGGGTGGGCAAGGCGAAGCCGAAGGACCGGAGCCGGACGAAGCAGGGCTGGGAAGTCGACGACAATGGCCTCCTCGACGCGCTCGCGGACCAGCGCAAGAGCATCGAGTCCTGGCTCGCGACGAACGCGTAGGGCCTTAACGTCATTGACGTCGCACCCAACCCGCACTTCGCGCCTGGCAAGCCGCTCTACAATCGGTTCGTGGAATCGTGGCAACGCGTCAACACCCAGACCGTCAAACTGGTGTTCACGGCACCGCCGAGGCGAACGTGGACGCGATCTGCCGAGACGGCTTGGACCCGCGGCGCCGCGCGGGCCAGGCGCACGGCCCGGGGGAATATTTCGCGGGTCCGGGTCATTCCCAGGTCTCCGTCGCGTACTGCAAGGGCGGCAAAAAGATGATCGTGTTCGCGGTGCTCATCAACAAGTTCGGCCTGACGTGCGACAAGGGCAACATCGTCGTCGTGAACAAGCCCGAGCACCAGCTCCCGTTGTTCGTCCTGACGTTCAACGGTTCTGGCTCGACGCACGCCGTTCCGGCGGTTCAACAGTTCCAGCCTCAAATCGCGCGCGCCCAGGCTCGCATGCGCCGCGGCGGCGGCCGGGGCCGCCGCCGCTCGCCGTTTGTCCTGAACGCCGGCGGCGTGCAGGCCCGATTGGCGGCTCAGCGGCAGGCCCTTCTCGCGCAGTTGAGTGGTGGCGGAGGCTTCGGCGGTGGAGGCTTCAACATGAACTTTGGCTTCGGTGATAACGACGACGACGACGACGACGGTGATTACTGATACAATCTCTCGGCAGAGGCGCGCGGTCGGAACCGCCGCACGTGGTTCGCCCCTACGAGTAATGTGACTCTTATCGTGCACAGACCTTAGGGCTAGCGAGACCAGGATATACATGCATCGCTACTTACGCTCCCTAGCAGAAACTAATCAGCGCAACCGCACGACCTCCGCCGGCGCGTTCTTCCAGGCTGTGCCGTCGTCGAACTTGATGTCGACCTCGCCGGAGGCGTGCACCTTCATGATTGTCGCGGGGTATTCGCGCTTGGGATCGTCGCCTAACTTCTGGGCGAGCACGCGGCCCGACTTGTGGTAGCTTCGCCGCATGCGAGCCCCGTCGCGTTTCCGTGGCGACGTGCCCGGCCGCGACGCCATGATCTGCCTCAGGTTGGCTAGCGCGATGTTGGAGGCCTGCTTGGCCGAGAGGCCGACGCGCCTGAACGAGTCGTCGAGCGAACCAAAGAGCCGCTCGGAGCGCGCCTCGACGATGTACCGCGCACGTACGGCGCCGATGCCCGCCAGCACATCTCGGAGCTCGCTCTCGGACGCAGAGTTGAGCAGCGTGAGGAGCGCCGTCGCCAGACGGCCTCTCGACTCCGCCGCGACGCTGGACAACGCGGCGACGGCCACGCTCACCGCGGCGGGCTCGTCTTCTTCGTTGCTCTCCGGGAGCGGCGGCGGCGGCGAGGGCGGCTCGTCCGCGGGCCAGGCCTGGTCCGGCGACACCGGGGCGGCCCAGGCCGCGTCCAGCGACGCCGGGGCGGCGCGGCGCGCCGACAGCCGCGCCGACAGCGCAATCGTCTTGCGGTGCGACGCGACGGCCTCGCAGAGGAGGTCCGCAGCGCACGAATCGTCGCTCAAATCGACGCCGCGGAGGGCGTCGATCGGTGTCGATGGTGTGCGCGGCGGGATCGGCGCGACCGCTGGCATGCGCACGGACAGCGGCGTGGAGGTGGGCGGCGGCGCCGTCTTTAACAGAGCGGGTGGCGGCGTCGCGGGCCGCGGCGGCGTTCGAGGCTTCGGCGGCGGCGACGTCGCGTCCGCGGCGGCGCCGTTGACGCCGTTGACGGGCCGTAGCGGCGACCGGACGCGCTGCGGCGGTGACCGCAGGATTGAGGTGCCGGCGCTAGCAATGGGCCGTAGCGGACTTCGCGGTGGCGACCGCACGTGATACGCCGGCGACCGTCCCAGCGGCTGCGGGACGCCGACGGTCATTTTGCTCCACAGCGTTAGCGTCTCAGCTACTGCAGATCCAAAACGCAGTTTAAAACGCAAAGAAAACCCGTCAGATGAACGCTGAATGACAATGACAAATAAAATAAGCACTTGTTACCCAATCGTCGCCGCGATCACTCGGGGATCCTTCCGCCATTCAATATCGTGCGCGTCCGGCCCGTCGCCGGACAGGAGGTGCACGTGGCCCCGGATCATGTCGTACTGTAGGTCGCCCTTCGTGCCGCCCAGCACGATGAACTCCCGCGCGGACTGCGCGGCCATGTACTTGTTGAAGCGCGCCTTGGACGCGCCGCCCTTGGGGTTGTCCTGGCGCACGCGCAGGGGCACGTCCGCGGAGATTAAAGCCGCGACGGCCGTCATGGGCAGCGGCGCCGCGCTGCGCGGCCCGCTCGAAGTTTTGCGCGCGACGGCCTTCTTCTTCGACGGGCGGTACTCGTCGACCTTTAGGGGGTTGTCGTAGTAGGCGGGCGGCTGAATAGGCGCCGCGCCCCGGTACTTGGCGGCAGCCTTGGCGACGTCCCACGTCTCGCAGCACGCGTGGACCAACGCATCTAACAAAGCCAGGCGCGCGTCCGCGTCCAACGCGCCGTAGTCGGCCCGCGACGCTCTCAATTGTGATGCTGCCCTAATTGCCCGGGAGTGGTGCTGCGACTGCACGGACGAATCCACGTCCACCTTCGCGGCGCGGAAGGCGCACGCGGCCAATAAAGCGGGCCACAGCGTGTGCCGCGACACGTGCTCCGGGCCCGGTAATGAAGACCACCACAGGCCCGACGCCGTCGCATCGTCCATCGCTTTTAAAGTTTCCTTTTCGCCTTTTTCCTCGTGGGGTAACCCGCCGGCCACGCGCGGCCGGATCCACCGGGGCGTGCTTTCCAGGAGTTCGTGCCACTCCACATCTTCCAATTCGTCCTCCAATTCGCCCGTGACGTACCGGATGCGCCACAGGGCGCAGGGCTTGTCGTCCTTATCTAAAAAGTCGGCCTCTTCCGGCGGCAGGTAGCCCTCGACGCGCCCCACGCACTTCTTCTTCACTTTAGCTGCTCCGGCGAGCACCACTCTAGAAGTCCAGGCGCCCACGTAGGGCCCATGTGTGTGCCAGTCGGCCGCGGCCCCGTCGGGCTCGTCCTCGGCCTCCGGTGCTATTACTAAAGCGTCGTCGACGAACACGGCCACGTCGTCTTCAAACACGTCCCGCTTCGTGAGGCGCTCCTCCTCTTCACTATCCGCGTCCTCGGGGCGCTCTCTCCGACACGCGAAGAGCTTGTCGCCCAGGGCGCACCGTAAGAGGGGCGCGTGCACGTCGTACGCTAACCGCCGGTCGAGCGGCGTCATCGGCCCTTTGATGTTCACTAGCTGCGCTAGCGCCCCGACCGGCGGCGGGCTCCTTCCGAGAATGGGCGCGAAGGCGGCTAAAAAGTCGTGGCACCGCAGCAACGACGCCTTGTCGTTCACCCTGAGGGGTTCTTGCTCCTCCTCAATAATCTCGGCATCGTCGGCCCGCTCGTCGCAGCTCCGGTCCACCGTGGCACAGGTCCACGCTTTACTCTCGTCCACCACATAGTTCTTGGGCAGCAAGCGCCACTTCTGGCAGGCGTCGCACTGGGCCCACGCGTCCTCGTCCTCTTCCACTTCCTCTTGCGGTCGAACCGCTCTCACTTTATTGGGCGGCCGCTTCGTGACCACGAGCTCCTCGCCGTCGTACGCTAGCACACCTTGAATTGAGTAGGCGCCGAAGCGGCTCCGGCCCTTCCCGTCGACGCGGCCGTCCTTCTGCACGTGGCACTCGAACGAGTCCGCGACCGGCACCGAGACGCCGCCCCCCTCGAACGTGCCCTTGAACGAGAGTAACCGGTTGCCCTGTTCATCTAGGGAATCCTCCGTAAGCTCAAACGCGAAAGGCCACCGGAGGGGCTGGTCCCGCTCGAAGGCCCACGTGCCCGCGAAGGCCGCCCCGCTTAATCGACCACTCATGTGGCACAGGGCGTTGTCCTCCTCGTCCTCCTCAGGGGGCGCCAGCTCCGTGTGCACCACGGGTGAGGGCGCCCGGCCCCGCGGCGCGTACTTGAAGTTCGAGATGTCCACGACTTCATCTTCCTCTAGTTCAACCTCCTCGTCCGACGACACGTCGGGCCGCGGTAAGAGGGCCTCCTGGGCGCGGCGCGCCCGGGCGACACGGCCCAGCGCCGCGTGCGCCGCCCGCACGGCCGCGTGGACGCCCGCGTCCGCGTACTCGAGCGGCACGGCCGCGAGCGTCGGTTGCGAGGCGATGCGCAAGCGCTTCGACGTCAGGCGCACATTTACATAACGCGACGAGGGCTCGACGCCCGGCACGCGGTCGTCATCGAAGCGCGCCCAGAAGGGCCTTGAGACGCGCGCCAAGGACAAGGCGTCCGCGCCCTCCAAGGCCTTCCACGTGCGCTGGCCCGCGAAACTACTTCTAACTTCAAGAAAGCGGGGGGCCGCGGGCCACGGCGGCGCCGGCAGCTGGCACGGGATGGGCCGCGTCCACTTCCGGTCGCGCTGGGCCTTGGCTCGTTGCTTCCTTTTCGCCGCCTCCTCGGACTCGTCGGGGGCTCGCTGGGGAATGGCCCCCGAGCCCAACAGCGCCGCGCACCTCACTGTGTAGTCGCGCCGGGCCGGCGGCCGCCGCGCTGCGTCCAGTGAAAAGGGCGGCTCGTGTGCGTCCATTGCTTGAATAGAACGGCGCACGGCCCAGCGCGCCGCCAAAAGGGACGCCCGCAGCTCCGCGAGGTCCTCGTCCTGGTCATCCTCATCTAGTAGAGAAGCGCAGCGCGCCTCCTCCGCGGCCAGCTTTGCGTGGAGGCGCGCCGCCGCGTCGCGGTCGCGCTTGCGCAACGTCGTGGCGGGGGGCCGCTTCTTCTTGGGTGTCGCCGTCTCGTCCCCCACCAGGTCCGGGTAGTAGGCGCGCGCGACCTCCGGCAGGCTGCGGTAGGTCTTGGGGTCTCCGTCCAAGGTGAAGTACTTGTCCGCAGTTCGGGAAGAGCCATCGGCGGCGTTCGCCCGCGCCTTTTCGGTCGTCGTCCAGCCGTCCGTGCGCATCTTGGCTTCCACAGCGGCGCGTTCGAACTTACCGGAAGGGCTACTGCGCGGCTGTTCCGCTTTCGGCTCCTCGCGGAGCGCGGCGAACGGGTCGCCGAGCGGCTCCATCGTTGCTCAGGGGAACAACTGTTATTTATCCACAGTGGACGCGCTTCGTCGTCGTATAAAAGCGCAGTGATCAGCGCAGCGCTTTATTGCTGTGCGGATTTATTTGCGTCGCTTCCACCAGCGACAGCACCCGGCAACGAGCGCGTGGCACATGCAAAAAAATTAAAGTGCGGCGAAACCCGCACGAGAAAACCCGTACATTATAGCACGCGAAAAATATGGCCATTCGGTGGTTACTAGCCTATATGCATCGTGCCCACACGCTGGCAGCCCACACGCATCGCCATGCTGCCACACAACGGCCACGGGCAGTCTTAAACTAAGCACCACCATGGCTGGTGACACAGCGGAGCAGCAGCTCCTTGAGCAGCTCGACGCATTGATCGAGGAGGACCCGCGCGACGAGCTGGCGGCCGTGCTGGAGCGGCGCAAGGTCATGGACGAGCTGCTGCGGGTCTCGCCGCGAGCTGTGCGCGTGGCTCCCGAAGGAATCGCGCCGGGCACCGCGTCGCCGCGGGTGGCCCCCGACGAGGACGGGCAAGCCCGCGGGTCTTTGATCTCGCCACACGTCTCGCCACGCATAGCTCCGGCTGGTGTACCGGGATCGTTGTCGCCTGGTCGACGAATCGCACCCATTGGCGGGGCGGCAGCTCCACCGCCGCCGACGGCCCGGCGGCCCGGCCGGTGCGACGGGTGCGGCTGGCGGCGGTGCCAGTGCCCGCAACCGCCGCCGCCGCCGCCGCCGCCGCGCGCGGCGCCGC
>Ga0114994_10000413_pt1 | contig 28590 bp, 21 predicted proteins | sample ArcticOcean_MG_C_9_FD_87043 | JGI IMG/M metagenome (GOLD analysis project Ga0114994, IMG submission 87043) | Marine microbial communities from western Arctic Ocean - ArcticOcean_MG_CB2_152 | ecosystem: Environmental > Aquatic > Marine > Oceanic | place: Arctic Ocean: Canada Basin | collected...
AAGAGGGTCATTATCCCAATTGAATCCTTCTATGCCTGGATGCATCGCAACAGGTGTAAGGGTGTCAGCACTAGTTTTACATCCAATAAATGTAATAGTAAGGCTTGCTAATAATAAAAGTATCACTCTCATCTTCATGATGCGAAGATAGGTTGTGGGGATAGTTTTAGTCCTTTTTTAATCCGATTTCAGCGAGTCTTTGATTTAAGTATTCTCCCGCTGAAATGGGGGGGTCTATGGGGTGCTGACCCTCGGCTACACATTGAGGCAGAGCATCGAGTTTCATTAATGGCTTAGGGTGGCAGAAGAAAGGAATGCTATAGCGCGGAGTGTGCCATAATTCACGAGGTGGATTTACAACTCTATGTGTTGTTGACTTTAGTTGATGGTTAGTTAGCCTTTGAAGCATGTCTCCACAATTCATGACTAGATGTTCAGGATGTGCGGTTACCTTATTCCACTGACCATCTGTACCCATGACTTCAAGTCCCGATGCCGAAGCACCTACTAGAAGAGTAATTAAGTTAATGTCCTCGTGTGCTGCTGCTCTTACCGACGAATCGGGTTCTCCAGAAATAGGAGGGTAATGTATTGCTCTCAAAATGCTATTTCCTCCATCTACATATTCAGTGAAATAGTGAGTGTCCAGACCGAGGTGCATAGCAAGAGCTTCTAAAACGGTGGAACCTACGGATTCTAATGCTTTATATAGCTCGTCTGAGCATTTTGCAAATTCAGGGGCCTCATCTACTGATCCATTAGCTGGATAGTAACTCATGTCTGCAGCTTGGGGGATGTTGGTTTGGCCTACTTGCCAAAACTCCTTCAAATCCATTACACTGCTGCCTTTTGCATGCTCTGTTCCGAACTGAACAAAACCCCTTTGATTGTTAACCTCAGGCTGTCTGTACTTGAGCTTAATGTCATTAGGTAGGGTGAAGAATTTCTTAACCTCATCATACATTGATGCTATAAGGTTGTCTGATACTCCATGTCCGCTAATAGCAGCGAATCCTATAGAGCGATAGGCAGCTCCTAATTCGTTAGCGAATGCTAGCCTTTCCTCTTTACTTCCTTCGGTAAAACGTCTTAGATCAAGTGTAGGAATTCCGGCTTCGAGGTTAAATTTAAGTTGGCTCATGCTGCAAGATATATGAAACTTTAATGTGAAGCTTAAAGTTGCCTTAAAAATTCTATTAGTAGCCTAATAATCTTTTTGTTGGAGAAATGTTCTCTTATGTGCTTCTTACCACTTTCTGCGATGTTTCTAGCTTTATTGCTGTCTTGCAACAGTATTATGATGTTAGAAGCGAAGCCAGCGGCGTCATCAGCTATCAGGGCGTGTTTCCCTTCAGTAAGTCCTAATCCACATACACCTAGATGAGTGCTGACTGTAGGTTTTCCCGCAGCCATACCCTCTACGGCTTTAATTCTCATGCCTGAGCCGCTATGTAGAGGTATGGTCATGATTCCAGATCGCTTCAAAAATTTAGATGCATCATGAACTTCGCCTATTACGGAAATTCCGGCGGTGGTATTGCTAGAGAATCCTGGCGGCATATTTCTTCCTGCGAGTACTAGTTCCGCTTTAGGTATTTCTTTTCGCACTATAGGCCAAACCTCATCCACCAGCCAGCTAACTCCATGCACATTAGGTTCCCAGTCCATTGACCCGAAGTGAAATACATGGTCATATTCAAGGTTTTCGGATTCTCTACCATCTTCACTAAAGTCAAGTCCAAATGCCGAAACGCTAACAGGCACATTAGCTCCTAGTCTTTTGAAAGTCTCAGCATCTTCTTCAGTAATGGGTATAATTGCATCTACATCGTTAAGACGTTTCACCTCGTATGACTTTAGCTGCTTAGAAAGCCTTCTGAGATACCACTTCTTTAACCCCACTCTAGCTTTAGAAGCTAAGCCCTCCCATATTTGATGCTCTACATTGTGAGCTCTCAATATGATTTTTGCTTTGCTTACTTTTCTGATGGTCTCGATATACGACGCCGTGTATAATGATTCTAGAATTATAAAATCAAAATCGTTTTCTGTGATTAACTTTTCTATTTCTGAATCTAATTCAAAAGAATGAAATCTTGAAATATTGTAACTCTTACCAGTAATAAGATGTGTTAGAGCTGAAAAGGGTTTTACTCGGGTGTCTATATTGAACGTAGATAAGCCCACGCTATTTAGGTAGTATTCAGCTATTTCGTCAAGCTTAACGGGGTGCTTGTGGGTAGAGGTTGCAAGAACTTTAAGGTCACATCCTGCTGCTAAAAGCCCCGTTGTTATAGCATCCATAGCTAGACATCCACCGTCTACTGAAGGTCTAGGTGGTTTAGGACAAATCTGTAGGACTCTCATTTACTTGAAAGAAAACTGTTTGTATAAAAAAGACCGCCCACCTCTGACTGCATAAGCTGTAAGTATAGATGCTCCAGGAACTAAAACGATAGTGCTTAGCCACATTCCTAACATGGGGGAGAAGGTGCCAGATTTTACCATTTGTTCTCCTACAATAGAAATAATGTAGTAGAGAATGAAAACGATCAAAGCTAGAACGATAGGCAGCCCTATTCCTCCCTTTTTCACTAGAGCACCTAGGGAAGATCCTACGAAGAATAAGACTAGACAACTCACTGCTAAGATGAATTTCCTATGCCACTCGATTGCGTGTCTATCCCTCCTGAGGGCTTTCCCCTTAATCTTTTTAATTGAATTGTCTATTCCTCTTACTTGATTGTTAGATATGTCCCTAGCGCTTGAGAATGCTGTATTTCTTTCAACTCTAGATATAGAATGTAACCAGCTCGCTTTTCCAGCCTTCACGATTGTATTTGTAAACAGAGAATCTTGAAATAAGCTCAAACCGTTTCTACCGTACTCCACTAGGTTCAATCTTTCTTTTTCGACATCCGCCTTTAAAGAGTCAATCGCTTCCTCTAATTTGGGGATGGACATCATTTCGTAAGAATTCCTGAATAATCCCTCGTCAGCCATATCGAAATCTAGAGAGCGTAAATCTATCCGTAGTGTTTGTTGTTCGAAAGAGGATGTTATGTGGGGGTGGAGTCTTTCTTTGCGTCTGACGTTTGGTTCGGTTTGGTCCTCATAACTAACACCATTATGCAACTCAATGATTAACTCTACTCTGGCTGTGTCATTAGTCATCTTACCACTTTCAGCTTTGATAACACGCGAAGCTCCCCTTTCAGGGTTTCTGTGGTCGTGGATCAAAATATTATTCATCGTCCCATCACTTTCCTTATCCTCAACTCTAATGGCAAATCCCTCTATCCCTGTGTAGAAAACTCCAGGTCTGATGTTTAATGCAGGTCTCTGCTTGGTGACAGAGTACAATAAGGTTCTAAATTTTGCATTAGCCGAGGGCCAAGCACTACTCGAGAACCATAACGCGCCCGTAGAGACAAAGAGCATAAGAATTATAAGTGGCCTTAGAATTTTTAATAGAGGCATTCCTGCGGACTGCATGGCTGTGAGTTCGTTTTTCTCACTAAGATTCCCCAAAGCCATTATACTGGCGACGAGTATAGCCATGGGTAAAGCCAAGTTGACAATACGAGCAGAGGCGAACCAAATCAGTTTAAGGATCACCCATGTTTCAAGGCCTTTACCTATGAAATCGTCTGCATAAACCCAAAGAAATTGCATGTCTAAGACGAATAATGCAACGGGAAATGTTATCGCAAGTGGCTTTAGAAAAGCACGTAACATGATATGGGAGGTCTTGCGCATTATTCTATGTGGTGAATTGCTCGTGGACAAAGATACTCTCGTAAATTGCAGCCTATTAATAACTCAACACACGTTTTTATGAGAATTAGTCAATATACTTTTACAGCACTTCTAGTTGTAGCAATATTAGTCGGTTGTGGACCAACGTCAGAGGATTTTAAAATACTAGACCCTGCGACAGTGAGTGTGGGAGCGAGTGAGCCCGATGAAGATGGGTTTGTTTGGCAAACAGAGCAATTTGAAGATTTAAAAATAGTTAGATATCAAATTCCAGGTTGGGAACATTTGAGCGAACGTCAACAATCCTTGGTTTATTGTCTGAACATGGCTGGCCTAAGTGGCCGTGATATGATGTACGATCAGAATAACAGATACAACCTTAGAGTTCGTAATCTTCTTGAGAAGATACATTCAGATTACGATTGTGATAGAGAAACGATAGGTTTTGATAGATTTGAGACATACCTCAAAAGGATTTGGTTTTCAAATGGTATCCATCATCACTATTCTAATAAAAAACATATCCCTGAATTCAGTCGCGAATACTTCGAGCACCTTCTCTCAATTTGTGATTTAGAGTGCTCGGAAGAACTCATGGCGGTTATCATGGATCCTTTAGTTGAGGCAAAAAAAGTTGAACTAGATCGCGAAGTGGGTTTAGTGGAAGGTTCGTCAGTGAACTTCTATGGTCCCGGAGTAACTACTGAGGATGCTGAAGATTATTTCGAATCAATTAAAGTTAAAGGAACTAGAAACCCGGTTGAATACGGCCTTAACTCTAGACTTGTAAAAACAGAGTCTGGCGAAATTGTAGAAGAGGTATATAAGATAGGAGGGCTTTACAACGATGCACTAGTCGAGGTGATATCTTGGCTAAGAAAAGCACATTCTTACACTGAGAACCATAAGCAGGCAGTAGCAATGGAGCATTTAATCGAGTATTACGAGACTGGTGATCTTGAAAAATGGAGCCTTTACAACGTCAACTGGGTAAAAGACACCGAGGGGGATGTTGATTACATCAATGGGTTTATAGAGGTTTACAATGACCCTCTAGGCTATACAGGAAGTTACGAAACCATAGTTGAGATTAAAGATTTCGATGCAAGTGCAAGAATGGCTACACTTATGGAGAACGCTCAATGGTTTGAAGATCACATGCCCTTCTTCGAGGAGCATAAGAAAACGGAAGTAATAGGTATTACTTATAATGTAGTGAACGTTGCGGGTGAAGCTGGAGATGCTTCTCCATCAACTCCCATCGGAGTTAACCTTCCTAACTCTAACTGGATACGTCAAATACACGGTTCTAAATCAGTTAGCCTAGGAAATATAGTTAGTGCGTATGCAATGGCATCCGGTGGAGGAATGTTAGCTGAGTTCGCTCACGATGAGGTCGAAGTACGTAGAGTAACGGCACATTCGTCTTTAGCGGGTAAACTGCATACAGCCATGCATGAAGTTATAGGCCATGCTTCTGGAAAACTAGAAGAAGGTGTAGCTACTCCTAAAGAAACTATTCTGGAGTACAGCTCAACACTAGAAGAGGGTAGAGCTGATCTCGTGGCGTTATACTTCCTCTTAGATGAGAAGTTAATTGAGTTAGGACTTATGAAAACTATTGAAGTAGGTCGTGCTGAATACGATAGCTACATCAGGGGCGGAATGATGACTCAAGTAGTACGTCTAGACTTAGGTGATGATATCGAGGAGGCACACATGAGAAATCGTGCTTGGGTAAGTAACTGGTGTTATGAAAAAGGTTTAGATGAGGGTGTTATTAAAAAGTATAAGAAGGATGACGGTAAGACTTACATTGACATCACGGACTACGAAGCTCTACAGGAGTTGTTCGGAGAGCTGCTCAGAGAAGTGCAGCGCATCAAATCTCAAGGAGATTATGCAGCAGCTAAGGCATTGGTTGAAGGCTATGGAGTTAAAGTAGACCCTGAAATTCACGCTGAAGTTCTCGAGCGCTCGAAGTCATTAGGTATTGCTCCTTATGGAGGATTTATTAACCCTCAGATGGAAGCTATAATTGACGAAGAAGGAGTAATCATAGAAATCGTTTTGACATACCCTTCTGACTTCACTCAACAAATGCTATACTATAGTAATAACTTTAGTTTCCTTCCGGAAATTAATGAGTTAACTCATTAATAACTCCCTGTAAAAAATTGAAATGAGACATCTATTATTTATTACGGTTAGTTTTCTTCTTGCGTTTTCTTCTGACACTTCAGCCCAAACCCTCTGTGAGGAAGGTATGGCTGCAGAATATGCATGTGACGGATATGATCTTTATGCATACCTTCCATTATCCTCAATCGGCGGTGGCGATAACGGTAACGACTGTTGGGGCTGGGTTGATTCAGCTTCAGGCCGTGAATTCGTATTATTTGGCCGCTCACATGGATTGAGCATTGTTGAGGTGACGGATCCATTAAGTCCAGTATTTATAGCAACTTTACCTACAGCTACTTCTCAAAGTTTATGGAGGGACATTAAGGTGGCAGGGGATTATGCTTTCATTGTTAGTGAAGCTGGAGGTCACGGAATGCAAATCCTTGAACTCACACAGGTTCTGGAGTTGTCTGGATTCCCTTTTAACATAAGCGCGACAGCGAACTATGTGGGTTTCGGAAATGCTCACAATCTAGCAATCAATACAGAAACGAATTATGCATACGGTGTAGGCACGAACACTTTCGGAGGGGGATTACACATTGTTGATATTAGTAATCCAGAGCTACCTGTTATTGCAGGCTCTTACGATGGTTTTTATACTCACGACGCTCAACCTGTTGTTTATAGTGGTCTCGATGCTGATTACTTCGGTAAAGAAATAGTATTCTGCTTTAACGGAAGTGCTGGCATCGCTATTTTAAACGCGGAGGATAAAACGGATGTTCAATTGATCAAGCACGTAACTTACGAGAATAGTGCATATACTCATCAGGGGTGGGTTAGTGAAGATCATCATATGGTGTATTTTAATGATGAACTAGACGAGGTGTACAACGGTAATTTTACTCGTACTTATATGATGAATGTAGATGACTTGGATAACCCCGTTATCATAGGTTATTACGAGTCTGATAACACCGCAATTGATCATAACCTCTACACCCACAATGGTAAGGTTTATGCATCCAATTACAGAAGCGGTCTCATAGTGTCAACTATTCTAGAAGACGGAACCATAGAGCCATATGGCTTCTTCGATACATATCCTGCAGATGATGAGACAGAGTTTACAGGGACCTGGTCTAACTATCCGTATTTCCCCTCAGGGACTATTGCTGTGAGTAATTTCGATGGTTTGTTTATCATTCGTGAAGCTGGTATTGATGGCGTTGAGTCTACAGAGTTGCCTCCAACCCCAGTTTTAAACCTTAGCCCTAATCCATCAAGTTCTTCCGTATTACTGACGGGAAATTTTGTGGATTGTGGTGTGAGAGTTTACGATATGACGGGTAGAGAAGTGATGCTGGTGAACTCTATTCCATCTGTAAACGGACTTAACTTAGACATAAATACGCTATCTGAAGGCACCTATATCTTAAATGTAGTTAGCTCTAAATCTGGCGAGGTCCTAGCTACTTCAAAGCTGGTAGTCTCTCCTAGATGATATCATTTTGAAAGGCCTTCATTTATCGCTTCTCATTTTACTTCTTGCCAGTGGTGATATTATAGCCCAAACCCCTTGCGAGAATGGCTTTTCAGAGATTTATCCATGCGATGAGTATGAATTCTATTCCTTCCTTCCATTAGAAGAAGTTGGCGGTGGAGAGAAGGGTAATGATTGCTGGGGGTGGGTTGATGATGTTTCTGGTAGGGAGTTCGTTTTGTACGGTCGCACTAATGGAATGGCTGTGGTTGAGATATCTGACCCAGAAAGCCCCATTTATTTAGCTGAAGTTCCCCCTAACGCCCTTTCGGCTATTTGGAGAGATATAAAAGTTATAGGAAATCACGCTTTTATAGTTAGTGATGTTGAAGGGCACGGAATGCAGGTTCTTGAATTAACACAATTGCTAAATATCGAAGACTTTGTGCCTGACTTACCTTTAGTGACCATTTATGAAGGTTTTGGGTCTGCGCATAATATTGTTGCTAATACTGAGACAGATTATGTTTACGGAGTAGGTACTGACACTTTCGGTGGAGGCTTACACGCTGTAGATGTTAGTGATCCAACTCAACCAGAAATTGCGGGCTCACTTGAAGGCTTTGATATACATGACGCTCAGGCTTTGATATACAGTGGGCTGGACACTGATTATTTGGGTTCTGAAATTGTGTTTTGTTATGCAGGAGATAATGTTGCAATTGTAAATGCAACTGATAAGTCTGACATGCAATTAGTTTCCTCGACTCTAATTCCTTTTAGCGAGTATATCCATCAAGGCTGGGTTAGTGAGGATCACAGGTTTTTATATGTAAACGATGAGTTAGATGAGATTAATACAGGTGTTATTACCCGAACCTCTATAATAGACCTTGAAGATTTGGACAACCCTATATATATGGGTTATTACGAGTATGGAACTCAATCGACAGACCACAATCTGTACACTCATAATGGCTTATTATACGCCTCCAACAATAGCAGTGGATTAAGAGTGAGTAAGATATTAGAAGACGGAACACTTGATTATTATGGTTATTTTGATACTTACCCACTTAACAATGAATCTGGTTTCACGGGCTCTTGGTCAGTTTACCCATATTTTCCAAGTGGAACTATTGCTATCAGTAATAGGGATGGGTTAATCTTAATAAAGAAAGGACCTACAGGAATAAGTGTCCCAGAATTAACAGAGTCTAATTCCTTACTTATATACCCCAACCCCGTTTCAGCAAATGTAAAAATCAGAGGTTATTTTCAAAATTGCGACATTGTAGTATATAATGCCATAGGGGTAGAGTTAAGAAGGATGGTATGTGTGTCTTTTTCAGATAACATCACAGTAGACATTAGTGCTTTCAAGAACGGAGCTTATGTTTTAACTATCGAAGACAATAAAACTAGAGAGTTATTAGTTTCTGAAAAATTTATTAAGGAAAATTAGGCATCTTCAATTACTGGCTTTACTAATCTTAATTTACCGCTTTCTTGATGATATCTTTTAGATCTTCGGGAGCTATGCCTCTATTGAGTTCCCCGTCCCTAGCTATACTTATCAGACCGGTTTCCTCACTAACAACTATAACTAAAGCGTCAGTTTTTTCTGCTAAACCTAACGCAGCTCGATGTCTCATTCCTGTATCTGCAGGTAGGTCATTTCTTTGTGTTGCTGGAAGAACACACCTTACGGCTCTTATTCGTCCCATAGCAATGTACATAGCTCCATCGTGCATCGAGTTATCCTTATGAAAAACCCCTTCAATAAGTGGAGCTAGAATATCCGCGTTAAGCTTAGTAGAATTATGCAGATGATGTGTTAGATCAGAAATCCTTTGTATAATTATTAGTGCACCTTCTTTTCTAGAGGCTAGATTTATTGTGGCAGTGCAAATCTCGTCAATCCTCAATGGTTCTCTTTCCTCATGTCTAATGGTCATAAGTTTTTCTAACCAACGCTTAGGCTTGTCGATATTAGCTTTTTCACCAATAGACAAGAGGAATTGCCTTAACTCTTGTTGGAAAATAATTATGATAGCTAGTATTCCCACACTTATGAATTCGCCTAGGAGCCCACCAAGCACTGGCATACCCATAAAACTGACTATCATCCAAATAAAGCATATAGCTAGCAGACCTAGAAATACTGGGATGGCAGATGTGCCACGGGTTAATCTATAAATCCATAGAATGATTAGTCCTACTATTATATAATCCAATACCCGAGCTCCAAATTGGAGTATTGGATGGATTACGTCCCATGTGTCAAATAAGAAATTCATGAGTTGCAAAGATGGTAATGTAAAAGTGAAACTTCACGGGCTTCTTTAATGTCGTGTACTCTTAAAAATAAGGCCCCATTATGAAGAGCTATGGCGTTTAATGCAGATGTGCCGTTTAATGACTCAGCGGGATCGCAATTAATGACTTTGTTGACCATAGATTTACGGCTTATTCCTGCTAGGATAGGTAGCCCGAAGCTGTTGAAGGAGTCTAAATTGTTGAGCAGTCTGTAGTTGTCCTGTAATGTTTTTCCGAAGCCAAACCCGGGGTCTAGAATTATATCCTCAATTCCATGGGAGCGTAAACGCGTGATTTGGTCTTTAAAAAAAGCACCAACCTCTTCAACGACATCAACATACTCGGGGTTTTTCTGCATAGTCTGAGGAGACCCCTGCATATGCATTAGCACATATGGAACATTGAGAGCTGCAACAATAGGGATTAATTCAGTGTCTAAAGTGCCAGCTGAGATGTCATTTACTAGGACGGCGCCTAATTTCACAGCTCTTTTCGCGACATAAGATCTGTAGGTGTCTATGCTGATGAATGCGCTAGGATTAGATTTCAGGATGCCCTCGATAACGGGTTGTACTCGTGACCACTCTTCTTCCTCGCTGATATTTATTGCGCCTGGACGAGAGCTTTGGCCCCCTACATCAAGAATAAAAGCTCCCTCATCAAGCATTTGCAATCCCGTAGTAATGGCTTTGTCTGAAACCATGTTTTCGCCACCATCGTAAAAAGAGTCCGGCGTACAATTAATAATTCCTAACAATCTGACCTCTCGGGCCTTTACAATTCTTCGTAGTTCTTCACGAAATTTCTGAATGTTTAGATTGGTAGTCATCGTAACTTGTCGCAAGTTATTCAACCCTAGGAGAACTTTTATATAAACGTGGAACCAACTACTGAACAATACGACTCAGCTCTTGAACAATGTGAGTATCTATTTCGTAAGAAAACTTCTGATTACGGAACAGCTTGGCGCATTTTAAGGCCATCATCTCTTACAGACCAAATCTTCATTAAGGCCTCTAGAATCAGGACCATACAGGAAGTAGGCGAGTCGAAAGTTGACGAGGGCATCGTTCCAGAATTTATTGGAATAGTGAACTATAGTCTCATGGCGCTTATTCAATGTGAGTTGCCGCTCGACCATTCATTGGAGCTTCCAGCAGAGGAAGCTAACCAAAGATTTCGCACGGCCGCGGAAACCACCAGAGGCTTAATGCTAAAGAAGAATCACGATTACGGCGAAGCTTGGAGAGACATGCGAGTTTCTTCTCTTACAGATCTGATTCTAATGAAGCTTCTTAGGGTTAAGCAAATTGAAGATAACAACGGTAAAACAGTTGTCTCTGAAGGTGTAGATGCTAACTACATGGATATCGCTAACTACGCCCTTTTCGCACTCATTTTAATTTCCAAGGAGGAAGGTTAACAGACATTTAATAATGGAGATATTTTCAAAAGGAATCACTACACTGTGCAGAACCGTAGTCGGCGCATTGTTCGTGGTGTCGGGATTAATTAAGTCTAACGATGCACTAGGGTTTATGTACAAGCTACAGGAGTATTTCGAAGCTGGTGCTTTAAATATGGAATTCCTAACACCTTATGCTCTTGAGGTAGCTGTCTTTGTTTGTATAGCAGAAATTCTACTAGGCGTTGCTTTACTTCTGGGAGCATTGCCTAAACTCACTACAGTTCTAACCACCGCCATGATGTTGTTTTTTACCTGGCTCACCTGGTATACCGCAACATGCGACCCCTTCGGTATGAAGGAGATGGTAAGCTCTGATGGTGTTATTTCTACCATAGCTAATCAGTGTGTGTTAGAGTGTGGTTGTTTCGGGAATGCTATTCCACTTACACCTATTCAGAGCTTCTACAAAGACCTGATTCTTCTAGTATTCGTGTTGCCGATATTGATTGCTGCGTTTAGGAATAAGATCACTTTAAACGACTCTACAACGTCTATAATTATATACACTGGCGCACTCGTTTTGACTTTTCTTTTCGGGTTTTTGATGTTAGACTGGAACTTCCCGACGCTCTACCTGGTCTTGTTGCTTTTTGCTGCTGGAATTGTTCGCAAGCGGGTTACTCATCCTGCCCTTGAATGGATTATGGCTGCAGCTGTAGTAGTAGTGATAGTTATAGTCCAAATCACAGCTCTAAACCACTTACCTCTAAAAGATTACAGGCCCTACGCTGTAGGCGAGAGTATTTTAGAGAACAGGATGTTTGCCGATGAATTAGGCCTCGTAGCACCTGTATATGCTACGGAATATTTATTTAAAAACATCCACACAGGCGAAGAGTCAATCGTTTTAAGTTCAGATTATCTAATACTTTGGAACGACTCGACGTTTACGTCAACTTATGAGCTTGTCACATACGATGGTGCTGAGGTTGTATTGTCAGAGGGATACGTACCTCGGATTTTAGATTTCCAAATGATAAATAAAAGCGGTGATGACCTCACGGATACTGTGTTGGCTGATACTGGGTATACTTTCTTGCATATTTCTAAAGACCTTGATGTTACTAATGGAGAAGGGCAGAGTCAAATGAATGCTCTAGCAGCAGCAGCGAAGTCACAAGGATTTTCTTTCTACGGCTTGACTAACGTAGGGTATGATTTGAATGATAATTTTCGTAATGAGTTTCAAGCTCCATACGAATTTCTTACTTGTGACCAAACCGAACTCAAAATAGTCATCCGCTCTAACCCTGGACTAGTACTGATTAAGGATGGTGTAGTAGTTGAAAAGTGGGCTTGGAGAGATATCCCTGCATTTGAGGATTTAAACTTAAACTTAACTTTAAAGTAACAAGAAAGAGTGAGATTTCTACTCCATAGACTGCTTCAGGGACTTGGAGTTCTGTTAGGGACGTTGACACTCGTGTTTGTAATCTTTTCGTGGGTGCCAGATCCTGCTCGTGAACACGCCGGCCAACACGAAAACGAAGAGGTAGTACAGGCCTTCCGAGTGAAACACGGCCTTGACAAGCCTCTGCACATTAGGTACATTAATTTTCTAGGAGACCTAATCCCTGTAGGAGAGCGTGAAGACGGAAGTGTAGGCCTGCGAGCACCAGATTTAGGCAGCTCTTTTGAAGATAACAGCTCTGTCAATGGAAAAATCATCAACGCTCTCCCCGCGACAATGCTACTTGCGTGTGTAGCAATGCTGTTCGCCACGGTTTTCGGAATTGCCATCGGACTAGCCCTAGCAATGAGAGGACCATCAAGGCTCGGTGACCTCGTACTTTCTATATGTGCTTTAGGCATGAGCGCTCCCAGCTTCGTCGTAGCTATTCTAGTAGCCTGGCTATTCGGTTACATCCTCCATTCCTACACAGGATTACCCATGACCGGAGGAATGATAGTAGTGGATCCATTCGATGGTCCTAGGCTTGCACTTGCTCACCTCATTCTTCCCGCCTTCACTCTCGGAGTCAGACCTCTAGCCGTTATTATTCAACTATCGCGCAACTCAGCACTAGAGGTCCTCGCTCAGCCCTATATAAGGACAGCCCGAGCTAAGGGGCTCTCATCTACGAGAATACTATTCAAGCACGTCTTGAGAAACTCACTCAACCCAGTTTTAACGGCTACATCGGGATGGTTCGCCTCAATGCTCGCCGGTGCGGTATTCGTAGAGTTCGTATTCGGATGGAAGGGGATGGGCTTACTCATGTTCAAAGCCCTAGAAGGTGGAGACTTGCCTTTAGTAATGGGATGCACTATAGTAATTGCTACTATCTTCGTTTTAGTCAACCTATTAGTTGACATTTTATATAGCGTTCTAGACCCTCGGGTTAGACAATAAGTGCAAGCTTTTTCTTCAATTCAACGACTAGCATTGAGCTAACCTTGTTAAAGTATCGCTTAGTCCTGTAGCTAGCAACCCACTGTATTCCCGTTATGGCATTTGTTAGGAACACTTCGTCTACTTTCAGTAATTGATGTGGTTCTAGATTGCTCTCGAAAACTTTAATGTCAAGCGATAGCGCGAGGTTGATTACGGCTGCTCTCATAACCCCGCCTACAGCACCGGATTCAAGTTTAGGGGTATGTAAAACACCGTCAATTACTAAGAAAATATTAGAACACGTAGACTCGATTAATTCGTTGCTGTCGTTGAGTATAAGAACATCTCCTAGTCCCTGTTCTGCAGCATAGATACCTGCTTGTATGTATAGCTGGGAGTGTAAGTTTTTGAAGTTAGAAAACTTAGACTGTGTTTTTGTTAGCTCGTGATAAAGCCCTATTGCTATCCCCTTGTCATTCAACCGAAAACCGTCGCCGGCTATCGGGTCTATAGATGCTAGTCCAGTGGCGATGTTAGATTCTGGAGTGAATTTCCCGTCACCCTTTCTAAAAATGGTGAGTCTAATTCTAGCATCTGAATTGATTCCAGAATCGCCTATCAACTTTATTAATAAAGCGTTGAGGTTTTCTGCTTCTAGCCAAGTAGGTAAGTGCATGCAGTATGCTCCAATACTGTCTAGAATACGCCCGTGATGAAGATCGAATAATGGGACATCACCATTAATTACTCTCATTGATTCGAAAAACCCATCGGCATATAAAAACCCTCTTGTTGTAAATGCATTAGGGAGTTTAGATTCCTCCGTAATGTCTCCGTCGTAAAGATATTTCTTGCTTGAGAGCATTGGAATAAGTTAGGGCTAATTGATTTGGTCTATAAAATCAATGAGTGGGGCGTTAGTCTGAATCAACACGCCGCTTACTCCCAGCACAGAGGCGCAGTCCAAATCCCTTTGCTTGTCGCCCACCATCCAAGATTTTTCAGGATCAATATTATATCTAGCCACCGCTCTCTCTATCATCATGGAACCAGGCTTTCGACTCAAGGATTTACCTGTGATTTCGTGATGAGGGCTATAATAGACGTCGGTAAGCGGAGTTCCATTGCTATCGCACTCTTTCCGTAAGTATTCGTGAATAAGGTTTACTTCGCTGTGTCCGTAAATCCCCTTAGCTATACCGCCTTGGTTCGTGATTAAGATGAATATAAAACCTTTATTTTTAAGGGATTTAAGAGCTTTCATAGCGGTTGGAAGCAGGGTAAACTCCTCTATGCAAGTGGTGTAATCGCCCGGGTCGTGATTGATTACACCGTCTCTGTCTAAAAACACAGCCTTACATCTCGTATGCGCTATAGGAGCTACATCAAATCCAGAATTAGAGTTGTTGAAATTTTTAGAGTAATCCATCTAGGCAAATCTAACCTTCAACTGCTGTTGCTTGCTTACTTTTATACCGTGAAAAAACCAACGAATTTTTCTGAGTCAATTTCCTTTGAAATTCCATCTTTTAAAGATTGGGTTTTAAAGGCCACATCTTCACTAAGAGGGCACAGTATAGAAGACCTTGAAAGGAAAAGATGGGATGGGATGCCTCTACCTCTTATGGTAAACACGCAGGTCGAACCAGTGTCGCTTCCGCTGAGGCATCAATCACTTAGAAGCGATCTAGGACATGCTTGGGAAATAACCCAAACCTACTCTTCCAACTCAGCCTTACTGACTGGATTAGAGCAGGGAGTTGAAGCTGTGCGTACTGATGCTAGTGTGGTTGACGGTGTAGCTATGACAGCACTTCTGAGTGGAGTAAATCCTGAAATGATAAGCCTGCACGTGGATGGGTACGAAACCGTAGGTGCCCTTCGTGCAGTAGTTGTTTTTGCAGGAGGAGTAGATATGAGAGGGTCTTCTACATTCGACCTAGGAAGAGGTGTTCCTTCAGATACCTCAGCCTTCCTTCTCCATTACGAGGCATGGAGCCTAGCCTTCCCTAGATTTTCGACTTGGGGAGTGGATGCTTCTTCTTGGCAGGATAGAGGAATGCTAGCTTGTGATGCGGTTGCGGCATCCTTATCCGCAACTAAGTGGGGCCTTAACACCCTCACTTCTGCCGGATACAATATCGAAGATGCCGCTCGTAAGTGTACCATCAGAATTGCCTGCACGACAGATATTATTGCCACAGCGGCTATGATTCGGGGCCTAAGAATGGCCTGGGCCACTATGCTGAATGATATGGGCGCCGATGCTTCTAGATGTCCCCTTTGGATTGAAGCTAGATCAACTTCAGTTCTCTCCGTTGCATCTAATTCAGAGGACGACATTCTCCGAAACTCCATAATGGGGTACGGAGCCGTGCTCGGTGGGGCTGATGGAATAGAATTAAGACCACACGACCACAGACTACCATCCGACAACGACCAGGACTCGGTAAACGCCATTAGATATGCTAGAAACATACAGCACATCCTGCGCGATGAGGCTCTTCTAGGAAGAACAGACGACCCCATGGGAGGAAGCCATCACTTGGAACTATCTTCTCAGTGGTTTGCTAAAGTGGGGCTGTTAAAGTCTGTGCAGTTGTCTACCAACCCCGCCTGTGATCATGCAATCCTAGCCGGCAGGTCGTCTTGGCTTTCAGCTCCTGTGTTCGTGCCCTCAGATTCTGTTAGAGGAGATGCAGCCCTGTCAGAGGATGCGTCTGATTTGTTCTACGTTCTCGACCACCAGGACTCCAACTTAAACATCGTTGTCGACATCGTTGCCGACAACGCTGCCATTGATAGCGTGGTTTTATTCTGCACTAAACCGGAACCTAAAAAGCCCAAACTCATCCCCACCGCTGAGGGGATAGATATTCCAGACCATTTCGCACCCAACTTTCCGCGTCAACCCCACGAGGGGTATATGGCTGGAATCCCGCCTTATTTAAGTGGGCCTTATCCGACTATGTATGCTGCTAGGCCTTGGACAGTGAGGCAGTATGCTGGTTTTTCTACGGCTGAAGCCTCGAATGCTTTTTATCGTAAGAATCTTGCTGCAGGCCAAAAGGGATTATCCATAGCCTTCGATCTCGCTACCCACAGAGGATATGATAGTGATCACCCTAGGGTGATGGGAGATGTGGGTAAAGCTGGAGTTGCTATTGATAGTGTAGAGGATATGAAGCGTCTTTTCGATGGCATACCCCTGGATAAGATGTCAGTGAGCATGACCATGAATGGGGCTGTCCTTCCGATACTGGCGTTTTACATAGTTGCCGCAGAAGAGCAAGGCGTAGATAAGAGTCAGCTTTCGGGAACCATACAGAATGATATCTTAAAGGAGTTTATGGTAAGGAATACTTTCATCTATCCTCCTTCACCTTCGATGCGTATAGTCTCAGATATTTTCAAGTACTCATCTGAGAACATGCCTAAATTTAATTCCATTAGTATCTCCGGGTATCACATGCAAGAAGCAGGAGCTACACCAGAGTTGGAACTTGCGTACACATTAGCTGATGGGTTAGAGTATGTGAAAACGGGTATTGAAGCAGGACTTAAAGTGGATGACTTTGCCCCTAGGTTGAGCTTCTTTTGGGCAAACGGGATGCATCACACCATGGAAATAGCTAAGATGAGAGCGGCTAGAATGGTTTGGGCTGAAAAAATGAAGCAATTCAACCCGCGAAACCCAAAGAGTTCAATGCTCAGGACTCACACCCAAACCTCGGGCTGGTCCTTAACCGCACAAGACCCATGGAACAACGTCGCAAGAACAGCTATCGAGGCCTTGTCCGCAACGTTCGGCGGCACACAGTCACTACACACTAACTCACTAGACGAAGCTATAGCTTTACCCACCGATTCTTCTGCGCGGATAGCCAGAAACACTCAGCTTTTACTTCAGAAAGAAGCAGGTTATACATGGGCGGTCGACCCTTGGGCTGGCTCGAAATTAATGGAGTTCCTAACGGCAGAAATCGCTAATAAAGCCAGTGAGCTAATGGATGAAATTGAAGGCCACGGCGGAATGTCTAAAGCCATAGAGGTAGGCTTGCCTAAGCTCAGAATAGAAGAAGCGGCAGCTAGAAAACAGGCTAGAATTGATAGGGGGATAGATAGAATAATAGGGGTAAATATTTTCACGGTTGACGACGATGCCGCTGACCTTGAAGTGCTAGATGTTGACGCAACGGCTGTCAGGCAGCAACAAACTGACCTATTAAACAAAATCCGACAATCCCGTAACTCCGATGCGGTAAATTCCGCTTTGAATAACCTAGAAGCCGGAGCGTCTAAAGGCGACAACCTTCTTGCTCTAGCTGTAATTGCGGCAAGATGTAGAGCTACCCTTGGAGAAATCAGCGATGCTTTAGAAAAAGTATTTAATAGATATAAACCCACAGACAGAAGAGTTAGTGGTGTATTTTCGAAACATATGGCAGGAGAAAAGCAGTTTGAACAGGTCTTAAAGTCTAGCGATGAGTTTGCTTTATTGGCAGGGCGTAGAGCTAGAATACTTGTAGCTAAAATGGGCCAAGACGGTCACGACAGGGGTGCTAAGGTTGTTGCGTCTTCCTTTGCCGATCTAGGCTTTGACGTCGATTTGGGCCCGTTATTTTCTACCCCTGAGGAGGTGGCTAAGCAGGCAGTCGAAAACGATGTTCATGTAGTAGGCATTTCTACCCTTGCAGCAGGTCACATGACATTAGTTCCAGCTTTAATAGCTGCGCTTAAAGCTCTAGGCCGTGCAGACATCCTAGTTGTAGCTGGTGGAGTTATCCCTCCTGCAGACTTCGACAAACTCTACGACATGGGCGTGGTGGGCGTCTTCGGTCCTGGAACTCCTATTACATCTTCCGCAAGTGAGATATTACAGGTTCTTATTACTTCATATTCTACTCAATAGATTTCATGCTCGACGAGCATGCAACCAAATCATTCTAGCAGCGTCTTTGTTTTACGATACCGCATATTGAAATCGTTATAAATGAAATACTTAACTTCTGTTTTTACCATTGCTTTACTTGTGTCTCAAGTTGCTGTAGCCCAAACCGTACAGCCCAAACCTATCCCCACAGTAAACAAAGAGATACCTTCTGGTGAGCAAGGCGATAAAATCCCAGGCGAGATTATCGTTATGTTTCACAATTCAGAGGACATAGCTAATTTCGAGCGTAGATACATGTCAGTAAACGGACATAGACCCGATCTACATGTGATTAAGCAGCTCTCTGTTCTTTCACATATTTATTTATTTTCTTTCAGCGAAGCTAGAGCAGACTCTGGTGATTTATTGAAGGTGATGTCTCAAGACCCCTCTGTTAGAGCGGTTCAATTCAACCACTTTGTCGCAGACAGATCTACACCTAACGACCCGTCTTTCAGTCAGCAATGGCATCATATGCAAAGTGCTGACCACGATATAGACAGTGATTTAGCGTGGGATATTACTACAGGTGGCTTTACCGCTAATGGAGATCCTATTGTTGTGGCTGTGTTAGAAGGAGGAGGGGCTAATTGGAATCATACAGATTTAATTGATAATCATTGGGTCAATTCCGGCGAAATTCCTGGAAACAATATTGACGATGATGGCAATGGCTATATCGATGATGTGAACGGATGGAATACAACTAGTAATAGCGATATCATTTCAGCAGGAGGTCATGGTACTTCAGTGAGTGGAATGATAGGTGCTCAAGGGGATAACAACCTGGGTGGAGTAGGAGTGAACTGGAACGTAGGGATAATGCAAGTCCAAATGGGCGGTCTCACCGAGTCCAATGTTATTGCAGCTTACAGCTACCCTCATGTCATGAGATATATGTATAACTCAAGTGGCGGTTCTGAGGGTGCTTTCGTAGTAGCGACTAACGCTTCATGGGGAATTGATCTCGCCGACCCTGCTAACTATCCAGTATGGTGTGCTTACTACAACGATCTAGGAGCTTCAGGGATTCTGAATTGTGGAGCTACGGCTAATGCACAGTACAACATAGACACACAAGGGGATATGCCTACGGGCTGTTCGTCGGATTACATGATATCTGTCACTGCTACTAATTCTAGTGACGTTAGAACATTCTCAGCTTATGGAGCGACAACTATCGACCTTGCTGCACCAGGAGAGAATGTTTACCTACCTTCAAGTTCATCCAGCTATTCTAGCACATCGGGAACTTCATTTGCTAGTCCGTGTGTCGCCGGAGCTATCGCTCTCGTCTACAGTGCACCTTGCACTGACCTATCGTTAAATGCAATCACATCCCCTCAGGCAACAGCTGACCTTGTGAGAGGATATATTCTAGATGGAGTGGATCAGGTGGCTCAGCTTGCTAATGAAACCGTTACTGGCGGACGCTTGAACGTGTTTAACTCACTAACTCTTGCGTTGAATAATTGCAACTCTGATATAGGATGTATGGACTCATCGGCATGTAATTATATTCCAGAAGCGATAGAAGATAGCGGAAACTGTCTTTACTACGATGACTGCATGGAGTGTGGAGGAGATAACTCTGCATGTACAGGCTGTACGGATGCTGAGGCTTGTAATTTCGACGCATCTTACACCATAGACGATGGCAGTTGTGTTTATGGAAATGGAATTTCTTTAACTGTCGGTGGAGGTAGTTATGACAATGAAATTAGCTGGTCGCTGTTACTGGACGGTGTTTCAGTCGCTAGTGGCACTGCGGGAACTGCAGATCTTTGTGTGGGAGAGGGTTGTTATACCTTTTCTATGTCTGATAGCTTTGGTGACGGTTGGAATGGAGCGGTGTATGTTTTTAATGATTTGTCAAATGGCTCTATAATCGCTTCTGGTGATTTGGACGGTGCTATTGAAGGAGATGCGACGTCTGTAGGAATTGATTCCAACCTATCTGTAGGAATTGATTACATCAGTGTAGGTGGAGTTAGTTGTGGAGTGGGGTGCATGGATGATATTGCTTGTAATTACGATTCTGAAGCAACTGTTGATGATGGCTCGTGTTTATACGATTGTATAGGATGTACAGATCCTTTAGCCTGTAATTATGACCCAACGGCCACTGTTGATGATGGCTCTTGCGTAATAGGTGGGGTAGGCGTTTCGATAAGTATTTTGACGGATAATTATCCGGAAGAGATTACTTGGCAGCTACTGGATGCAGGAGGGAATGTAATTGCTTCTGCGGGACCTTTTTTAGACACAATGACTCTGGTTGAAGAGGTGATATGTGTGCCTGAAGCATGCTATAGTTTCGTGATTTTAGATTCATTCGGAGACGGGATTTGCTGTGCATACGGTGATGGTTCTTATGAAGTGACTTCCTCAGGGGTAGTTCTAGCTTCAGGTGGTTCTTATGCAGACTCAGAGTTAACGATGTTTTGTGTGGGAGGAGGTGTAATGGGGTGCACGAATTCTGCGGCATGTAATTATAATTCTGAGGCTGATCTAGATGATGGCTCGTGTGATTACGAATGTGTAGGATGTACTGATGAAGCAGCGTGTAATTACGATGAGACAGCTACGATTGACAATGGTGACTGTGTTTATCCAGACCCTGCGATGGGGTGTGACTGTGAGTCTACAGTTGAGATTAGTTCAGGTTTAATTGGAGGTGAGTACTCTGATCCGATAACATTAGAAGGAAACGGCACACTTGTTTCTGTTGAAATTGAAATGTCTTGGATGGATGTTTCTGGTAGCGCTAGTTGGGCTGCTGATCTTTTAGTCCAAATCACATCCCCAGACGGTTCTTGTTTCGTGTTCGGCGGTTACGACTTAGTAAATGATGCGTGTACTAATTTGGGTGATTACATGGTGTCTTATCCCGATACGTGGACTACAATTGAAGCCGGAATTTTTTCAGCTATTGTTGATGTGTCATCTGCTGGTGCTGAAGGTGAAGGTGCTTGGGAGATAGTGATAGCCAATGGTTATTCACTCTCAGAAGGTGCAAGCTTTGAGATACAGATGACGCTTGTAGGTATTTGCACTAGCGAAATAGCTGACGTGTTAGGTTGTACAGACCCATCGGCGTGCAACTTCAATTTCCAGGCCACTTCTAACGACGGCTCATGTGAATACTCTTCTTGTTCTGGTTGTATGGATGAAAGCTCATGTAACTTCGACACTTCTTCAACTATAGATGACGGTTCGTGTGAATACGACAGCTGCCTTGGATGCACATTAATCGACGCATGTAATTACACTCCTCTAGCTCTTATTGATGATGGCTCATGCTTAGAATTAGATGAGTGTGAAGAGTGTGGAGGAGACAACTCTACGTGTTCAGGTTGTACCGATCCCGAGGCTTGTAACTTCTCAGAGGTAGCTCTAGTCGAAGATGATACTTGCGAGTATGATAGTTGTGACTGTCCTGCGGACCTTAACGATGATGGAGTCATTTCTGTGGCCGACATCCTACTGCTATTAGGCCAATTCGGCTGCGCTGAGGACTGCACTATAGATGTCAATGATGACGGATCTACAAACGTCCAAGACATCCTTATCCTCCTAGCTTCTTTCGGTACTGAGTGCTAAAGAGTCCTGTTAGTGTCCGACTCTTAGTTGAATCCTTGCAGTTCGTTTTTCAATCCCCTTAAGAACGAAGAGGCATCCATTTTCCCTTTTCCGGCTGCTTGAAGCTTATGTATCTCCATATTAAAGGTTCCGGTTCCTACATTCATCTTAAAGTCAGTGATTTCTATCTGGCCAGGTTCTAGCTGAGATCCGCTAATAATGCTGCCCTCTAAGATTTTCATTGGGCTTTTAGTAGTGCCGACAACGTTTGTAAATGCACAGGGGTAGGGGCTAAGGCCTCTTATTTGGTTGTAAACAGTCACTGCATCATTCGTCCAGTCTATCAGCCTGTCCTCCTTGAAAATCTTCGGAGCTTCCTGTAGCAATCCAGCATCGTTCGAGAGTTTACCCTGGGCAATGGGAGTGTAAACTCCGTCGGCTAATTTATCTATTGACGACGCGAGCAGTTTCTTTCCTGTGGAGAGGATCCTGTCATGTAGGGATCCGGCGTCTTCGTTAGGCCCGATTTGAAGTGTGGTTTGGTCTAAAACATCACCCGTGTCAATCTTATTCGAAAGAAGAAATGTAGTAGCTCCAGTCTCTTTAGCTCCAGCCATAATAGCCCTTTGAATAGGTGCAGCCCCCCTGAATTGTGGCAGCAGAGAAGCGTGTAGGTTTATGGTTCCTAGCTTAGGACTAGCCCAAACCATCTCAGGCAACATTCTGAAAGCCACCACCACCCCTAAATCTGCGTTCCAACTCTTTAACGTCGAGAGAAAATCAGTGTCTCGAAGACGTTCGGGCTGTGCGATGGGTAGCCCTCTTTCAAGGGCAATAGTCTTCACAGGAGATTGAGTTATCTTCCTTCCTCTCCCTGATTCACGGTCTGGAGCAGTAACCACGCCTACGACCTCATGCCTTCCTTCTAATATCGTTTCTAGGCAAGTCGCCGCAAATTCGGGCGTCCCTAAAAACACAATCCTCAGTTTATTTATGTTTTCTCCCATGATGCAAAATTAACGAAGCGACTCTAATCCCTGCCTCCATTTCCCATTCCTTAATGATAAATACGATCCTATCCCTATAAATGTGACGTAAACCCACTCAACACGCCATATAACATGGATGGGAAAATACTCCCCTCCATGCTCAGAGGTGAGGTACATAGCTACAGCCAAATATGTTCCTGCCCCCACCATTTCGACAACGAATGCCCGTTTCACTCCTCCGGAACCCTCAAGCGTTGATAGCAACATAGAACTAAAAGCAAACCCCACCGACGCTATGAACAGTGTGCCGAATGTATCTGACATCCTCCCGATATCTACTGGGTCCTCGAAAAACAGGCTTGCAATTAGTTCCGGATACAATATAAATCCATGAGCTAGTATGATTACTCCGATAATGTTTAATATGAGTAAACGCTTAAAGGCAGGAGTGAGGTCTAAATTTCTTTGAGCACCTATAAGGGTGGAGATGACTGTGCGTGTGGTTTGGGCTATGCCTGAAGTAACGACAAAAGCAAACATGAATGCATTGCGACCTATGTGAGAAATTTTCAGCTCTGTAGCGCCCGCCTTTTCTACGAAGAAGAAAAATGAAGTCCAAGTCCCCACCGTCAGCAATAGTTGCCCCATCATAGGCCCAGATATAGCAAACCACGCTTTGACCACCTCGATATCCAGTTTTTTCGGAAGCTGAAAGAACCTCCTCTCCACCTTTAGCATCAATAGCACCGCGACTATAAACCCTAAAACTTCAGCTGTAACGGACGCCCTAGCCGCTCCGATATGCCCCATAGCTTCAAAGCCCCAATTCCCATCTATCCATGCATAGTCAAGAGCCAGGTTGGAGAGAGCAGTTGTAAGGCTTACCGCCAGAAGTAGTTTCGTGCGTGCTAGACCTGTCCAGTATGCAGTTATAGCGAACGTTATCGCGTAAGGGATATATCCCCAAAGCCTCGTCCCTAAGAACGGCTCGAAGACACTCCTTACATCTAAGTTCTCTATTAGCGACCCCAGTACCCCCTGATTTAACAGCAATACAGTCAGGCAAAGGATGATTCCTAGAAGCACATGTATCAGCCACCCCATTCTTCCGGTTCGAATCTGTAATGAATCGTTTCCCTCTCCGTGTCGTCTAGCTACTAGTATTTGCAGGCCTGTGGCGCTTCCGAAGATCACCATGCCGAATGTCAGGTACACAAGCCCGGCATTCCCTGCACCATTAATAGCTGGCTCACTTACCCTAGCTAGGAAGAAATTATCTGTCAGGAGCACTAAAAACTGTACAAACGTCCCTATCGATATCGGAAGTGCGATCGCTAGTAATCCACGTGTGCTAATATCTAGTTGCGACTTACTCACGCTTCTATAGGCAGTTCAAGTCCATATCGTTTTAAAATCGCACCTGAATCTCTTACGGTTCTGTATGCCCATTGAAGCCTTAAGTACTGCTTCTCGTCTTCAGTTAACCCCACCCAATCCCCTGACGACTTCACCCTTTCTGTCAATCTATTCATCAGTATTGCAGAAGCTACTGAAACATTAAAGCTTTCAGCGAATCCAGACATTGGAATAGCCACGTAATCATCTACTTGTGAAAGAAGCTTATCTGAAACTCCTGTAAATTCTGTACCCATAATTATAGCTATGGGCTTATCTAAAGGAAGTGTGTCTGGAGTGTATCCACCTTCCTGTGGTGATGTCGCAACTATTCTATAACCTGAGCTTCGCAATGTAGAGAGACATTCCTCGTGTGGGTTTTCGGCATCTAGATATCTATGAACAGTTAGCCAGCTAGAGGATCCCTTGGAGACGGATAAATTCTTTGCCCACCTATTATACGTTTCAATCATATGTATGTCTTGTATCCCGAATCCATCGGCACTTCTCATAACGGCACTTGTGTTTCTGCTTTGGTATACATCTTCAAGAACCATAGTGATATACTTCGTCCTTTGTTCCAAAATCTCCTCAAAACGCATTTTCCTCTCTTCAGTTAGAATAGGATTCAATATGTCCAAGCAAGCCTCTATTGACATTGTGATTTTTGTTGTAAAAGGAAGCCCCTCCAATCTCGAAAGATAGGAGGGGCTTCACAAAAAGTTAGATAAATCGCTTGCGCAACTTATACTACTAGGCCAGAACCTGCTTTGAACTTAACAACGTTCTTAGCTTTGATCTGAATCTCAGCTCCAGTTTGTGGGTTACGACCCTTACGAGCTGGGCGGTGCTTTACTGAGAAAGAACCGAATCCGACTAGAGACACACGGTCTCCTTTTGCAAGGGCACCTTTAGTAGCTCCGATAAATCCGTCTAGTGCGCGACCTGCGTCCGCTTTTGAGATGCCGGCACTTGAAGCCATTGCATCAACCAATTCTGCTTTATTCATGAGAATGATTTTTTAAGGTTAAACAAATAATTAATTTCTTGTCTGTGCAATGTAAACTTAGAATTCCAGCACTGCCAAGCGTTTCGGCTGATTTTAGTCATTTTGTTAAGAAACGGAGGCTATTTGTGGATAACCCCAGCTTTTTCCATGTTTTTCGCCTCTGTTTTGTCTAAAAACCCTTTAGATACGGGCTTCAATTTGCTTTAAGTATCTTCGCACTAATGAAAACACCCCTCCCAAAACTCATCAGATATCGTCCAGAAATTAGATTTGCCGATATTGATTCTTATGGAATAGTTCACAACGCTAACTTCCTTTTGTATTTCGAACAAAGTAGAATCTGTCTATTTAAAGAAATTGCTGGCGATTGGGATTGGACTATCAATGGAGTCCTCGTTGCACGTCAAGAAGTTGATTATCGTAGACCCGTAAAACTTGGTGATGAAATTGAAATTACAATATGGATACACGAACTTGGAGAAAAGAGCATAACGTGTGCCTATGAAGCACATATTATTAATAATGAAAAGCGCATATTGTGTACTGAATCAAAGACTGTTATCGTTTGCTACAGCTCTCTTAAAAGAGAAACAACAACAGTTCCTGTAGAATGGCGTGAAGCTATTGTGAATAACGGTTTGTTAGGACGTCCAAAAGGGTTGTGATTTGTTGAGTCTTTTTTAACCTTAATAAAGGAAAATCAAGGCTATATTTGTAACTTCCTGAAAAATATATAATTAAATGAAACATTTGCTATTTGTTGCTGGTCTTATTTGTTCCTTGGGTTTCCAAGCACAGGTTACTAGTATATCTGTTGACACCTACTATGTTCACGATGGTGTTGCTATACCTGAATTAGCAGGATTTACGACTTACCATGTCGTTGCGAACACTACATCTTCTGAGGATTTTATTTCCGCTATTTACGGAGACTCTGAAAATCCACTAGGACTTGAGGCAGACGCATCTGTTTTTCAATCAACACCAGGATTTATTTACGGTAACGAAGTTAACCCTGCCTTTTTCGCAGTATTTCCAACTTTAGAGTACGACAGCTGGATGACTATAGGTATGCTTTCATCTCTTGATGCTGGTGTTTTAGGTAACATCGGACTTGATGCTGCTATGGCTGACTTCACTTCAACTGGTTCGTTTTATGTAAACGACCCTATCGGTGGATCTTGGTATAACACCTTGCCTTGTGATGTGATGGTAAATGCTTCTTGTGTGAATTCTTACCCGCAATTCGGTGGAGCTGATAATAAAGTTCTTTTGGCCCAAATCACAACTAACGGTAACTTCTGTGGTGTGTTTAACCTACAGGTTTTTGTTAACGGAGATCAGTCATTAAATGAGTACTCTAATGGAGTCTCTTTCTGTTCTGACCCAGATGCTGTACCAGGTTGTATGGATCCTGCGGCTACTAATTACAATCCACTGGCAACTAACGATGATTACTCATGCGTTCTGCCTTGTACTATTGAATTAGTTGTAGAGTCAATTGTATCTCCTACATGTAATGGTGACAATGATGGAGCTTTATTGATTACAGCTTCCGGAGCACAGGGTTCTGATGATTATTACTTAGGAGAGGATGATGAGATAGCATCTAACTTTGGAAACTTTAATAGTCTTCTAGCTGGAACATATTATGTTGAAGTTGTGGACGGAGCAGGTTGCTCATCTTCTCAGTACATTGAGATACCTGTAACTGAAACTGTAACAGTGGATGCTGAGCTTACAGACGGAATAGATTGTAACGACATGGATAATGCTGTTATCGAAGCTAACGGTATGGGTGGTGATGGGAACTTACAATTCTACATAGCAGGTGAAGATCCATCTACTATGTCTGATAACTCAGTGTTTGCAAACTTGTCTGCAGGGACATATTCAATAATTGCAGTTGATGGCAACGGATGTACTGGCTCTTCAATTGCCACTCTAGTAACCAACCCATCTGCTGTTAATGTCTACGTTACTGCAACTTCGGATGCTTCGTGTTCCGATATTGATGATGGTGTGATCGTTGTTTCTGCTACTGGTGGTGCAGCCTCAAGTACTCTTCAGTTTGTAGTCGGAGGTGTAACATACCCAACTAGCCCTATTTATGTAGCTGGAGGAACTTACAATGTCTTAGCTATCGATGTTAATGGATGTACTGGTTCAAGTGAAGAGATTGTGATAGGACCTTCTGCGATTGAAGTTAATGCTTCAGCAACTCCTGTTGCTTGCACTGATGACTCCAATGGTGTTGTTTCATGGGCTCCATCAGGTGGAGCAGATGGCTTCTCTGTTACGGTTGATGGTTCTGCGGTGACAGGTTCGTCATACGAAGGGCTAGCTTCTGGATTCTACACAGTAGAGGTTATGGATGCAAATGATTGTACAAGCCAAGTGGTGGTAGAGGTTCTGAATGCTGAACCTGTCATGGCAATGTCTAGTGTTGTTGATGTATTGTGTAATGGTGACACTAACGGATCAGCAATGATATCTGCAAATGGTGGTACTGGTTCTTTCCAATACAGCGATAACGGAAATAATTTCGCTGCTAATGCAGAGTTCGGAGAGCTTGAAGCAGGTGATTATACATTCTATGCTCAAGATGAGAATGGATGTATTTCTGGAACTACCGCAATAGTAGGAGAGCCAGATGCAATAGTAATTTCAGGAACTCCAGTTGGAAACTCTTCAAATTCTACTGCTAGTATCAATGTGAGTGTAACAGGTGGAACTCCAGATTACACCTACTTATGGAGTGGAACTGGAGTTGAAGGTGATACTAATCAAGATTTAGAAGAACTTATTAGTGGCACCTATACTCTTGTGGTTACTGATGATAATGAATGTACAGCCGAGGAGTCATTCTTTGTGTCAAGCATTTCAGATATCCTTGAGGGTGTTTCTATGAACATCTTCCCTAACCCAAGTACAGGAATGTTTAATGTTGAGTGGACGGGATGGTCAGGTGGCGATGTTGTTTATTCTGTAATTGATACAAGAGGCAGACAAGTTCTATCTGGTGTTTGGGCAGACGCAACATCTTCATTTAACTCTCAGTTAGATCTTAGCGGGATTGAAAACGGATTATACCGTTTAAATGTTGTTGCTAATGGAGTTGCGACTTCAATTCAACTTGTGAAAGTGAATTAAGGAGCGATTAAGTTACCCTTACAAATTACTTTCAAGTA
>Ga0114994_10000414_pt1 | contig 28490 bp, 19 predicted proteins | sample ArcticOcean_MG_C_9_FD_87043 | JGI IMG/M metagenome (GOLD analysis project Ga0114994, IMG submission 87043) | Marine microbial communities from western Arctic Ocean - ArcticOcean_MG_CB2_152 | ecosystem: Environmental > Aquatic > Marine > Oceanic | place: Arctic Ocean: Canada Basin | collected...
GCGTCTGGGGCGCGTTCCACGGCGGCGTCGCGGCCACGCGCGGCGTCGTCGGGCTGCGCGTCGACGGCGCCAGGCTGCTCCGCGCCGAGTCGCGCCGCTCGGCCTCGGCCAGTGCGCGGTCGAGGAGGTTTGTCGCGTCGCTTTTCTGCGGCGTGGTCGGTGTCAGCGGCGCGGTGCGCAGCCAGCCGAAGCAGGGCGTATCGGTACCGGCCCTAATCATGTTGCTCCGACAGCAGGAGCCCACCAATTCTATTGAACCGCTCGCGGTGTAGCGCACTGTTGCAGCGCCCTCCACTCCGCAGCAGCCGTCCGGTACGCAGGTTGTATTATAACAGCTCTGCCCACACTCAGAGTGGGCGATTCAGGCGATTTGGATCTGCCGTTTACCAATTTTAGTGATTTTCAAACAACCCGCACCAGATACCCGCACCAAATGCGCAGTCTTCCTTGTACGATCGAAATGACAGACGACGCTTACCAACCAGACGGCTCTTGGTCTGCTCAAGACCGGTCGAGCTTGGGATAAAACCCGTGCTTTTCGCGCAGGTGCGCAAAAACCCGGTCGTGCTCGCGCTGGGGATCGTACGGCCGTTGCGTAACTACAGCGCAGGTGCGCAAAAACTCGGTCGTGCTCGCGTGCTGGGGATCGTACGGCCGTTGCGTTAACTGCAGTTTTGAGTCCTACTGCTGTATTGCAAATACATTGCAAGTATTGCATCGATGAGGCTCGCAAGCAGCAGGCTGTAGTTTGGTGCTCAGTGTGTATTGTTGAAATGGCTACGCTACTCGCATTCCTCGGGCGCACGCTGTACCAACACCGTCCCTTCGACGCGGTCGACAAAGCGCACATTCGACGCGTCAGTGATGGGGCGCCCGTCGCTGCGGCCGCCAACCCAGGCGTGCGTGTGATACCGGGCTTCGTGGCGGCGGCGGAAGCAAACGAGGTGGCCGATTGCGCGCGAGAACTCATCGAGCGCTACGGCCGCTCGCACGTGCGGCCGCAGGACAAGGCGTTCTTCGAAAGGCAGATGGCCCACTTAACAAAAAGTAGAAGACCGTACGTCAACGCGGAGCGCGTCACTGGCCGCTTCGAGCGCCCGGACCAGCCGCTGGCGCCCTGGGGCCACGGCGACGACTTCGACGCCGAGGCGCTGCCTGAGGTGCTGCGGACGCTCGCCGCCCGCGCCCGCGCCACGCCGCTTGCCCTCGGCCCGCTGCGCGACGTGACGATCAACCGCCGGCGCGACGGTTATTTCCGCTTAGATCCGCATCTTGACCCAGCAGGCGACGGGCCCAACGTGTGCATCGTCGGCCTCCTCTCGGACACGGTGCTCACGCTGTCGCCCGTCGGGCCGCCGGCGTCGACGACGTGCGATCAGGAGGCGGCGTCCGCGCGCTCGTGGGACCCTTCGGATGTCGACATTCTGGCGGAGGTTGGGACTCTAGTGCACCTCTCGGGCCGCGCGCGGACCGAACTGCACCACGGCATCCGGCTCGGCGTCTCGCGGCGGCAGCTTGCTGAGGCGGGCGTCGACGTCGACGGCGACGTGCTCTACGACTGGTGGGGCTCGGTTGCACGCCCCGTCAGGCGTCAGAGGGAGCGCATCTCGATCGTCTTCGCCTTCGGGGAGCCATCGATAATAGACTAATGTGACTACTAATGTTTCAAGTTAAGTATTCGACAGTCTTCGCCTTTTGGAGGCCCAAATACCAGAACTAACTTAGTACGCCTCCCACAGGACCTCCGCTGCATCGGAGCGGTTCTCCTTCGGCAGGTCGCGGCCCTTGAGGTGCGCGTCGAGGAAGGCGAGGCCGTAAGTGTTGCATACGGCGTGCTGCTCCGCGATGGCGAGGGGCTCGTACGTGCCGCCAGCCAGACTCTTGGACGGCCCGATGCCGTTGCCGTACGCCGGATTGTACAGGTCGCCCGACGTGAAGGAGCAGTGGCCGCCGCGCACGATCTCGAGGTAGGCCGCCGGGCCTTGGTGGGACGTCGCGTAGTCGGCCGCGGCAGCGTTGCCCGCTGCGCCGATCACGGTGTCCTCGCGGCCGACCATGACCAGCGCCGGCGTCGTCGAGGTGTGGCTGTTACCAAGCCGCCCGCCGTCCGACATGCTTAATGAAGGACACATGAGCACGGCCGCCTTCACGCGGGGGTCCTTCGTCTCCAAATACGCGGCTGTGGTCCAGCCCCCGAAGGACATGCCCGTGACGGCGCACTTGTCCGCGTCGACGGCATCACCTAAATCTCCGATGACGCCGTCCAATACAACCTTGACGTCGGCGACGCGGTCCGCCTCCATCCGGGCCCGCTTCGAGCGCTCGCCGCCGGGCGTGATCACCTGACCGTCCACGACCGTGAACCGCGCCGAGCCCGGGTGGTCGCAGGCGCACACCACATAACCGTGCGACGCGAGGTGCTCGGTCCAGAAGGCGTAGCTCGCCCGGTAGGCGCCGGACCCGTGCGAGAACGCGACGACGGGCCACTTCTCGTCTGACGCCATCTCGGCGTTCCGCACCGAGATACCGGGCCACGTCGCGTCGATCTGTGCGATGGTCAACGCGTCCGCGTAGCCGCCGATGGCGTCGGGCCGCTCCGCCGCTTTAATGATCTCTGGCGACGGCACGTCACCGCCGCAGAGGAAGTCCGAGAAGGAGCTCGGCTCCGTCGCGCTCTCGACCGCCGGGTACCAGACCTCGGTCTGCAGCTTTCGCGGGGCGCCGCCGTCCTGGCGCGCGTCGTCCGTGAGCTGGATGGTCTTGATGCCGACGGCGTACGGGCCGCGCGCCAGGCCCGTGACTTTCGACGTGGCCAGGCTGCGTGCTGAGGCGGCCGACATCGCGGCGACGGCGCGGCGGAGCTGTATACGCATCAATGTCTTTTCTTTGCGGCGCGCAGCAGTGCAGCAGTGCTGGGCCCTGGCTTGTGTAGTACAGTGCTGCAAAACACACGTCTATGTTAAGTGCGAGTGGCGAATGCCTTTGATTCTAAAGTTTGTAGGGCGTGTGCGCGGGTTTCTTGCACGGGTTTTCGCTGGCATAGCATAATAAACGGGGATATGATAGAACGTACTTCCTATAACTTCCCCCACGGCCCTACTACTCCGACAGCTTATTGCGCAGCGCGTCGCACGTGGCCTTGGCGTCCCCCAGGAGCATGGCGTTGTTCGGCTTGTAGAAGACCGGGTTGTCCGCGCCCGCATAGCCCACGCCCATGGTGCGCTTCAGGACGATGGACTGCTTGGCCTTCCACACTTCAATGACGGGCATGCCCGCGATGGCACTGTTCGGGTCGTCCTGCGCTCCACTATTGATCGTGTCGTTGGCGCCGATGACGATGGCCACGTCGCAGGCCGGGATCTCCGGGTTTATTTCTTCCATCTCCTCCACGATGTCGTAGGGCACGCCCGCCTCGGCTAACAAAACGTTGAGCTGGCCCGGCATCCGCCCGGCCACGGGGTGAATGGCGAACTTGGTCGAAATGCCCCGGTCATTCAGGTTCTTGGCGATCTCCGCCACGGCGTACTGCGCTTTAGCTACCGCTAAACCGTACCCGGGCACAATAATGACGGACGAGGCGTCCTTCAACATATTGGCGACTTCCTCGACGTCCGTCTCGGTGTGCGTCCCGGTGATCTCCATGGCCGGGCCCTTGGCGGCCTCGCCGAAGCCGCCCAGGATGACCGAAGCGATGTCCCGGTTCATGGCCTGGCACATGATGTGCGTTAGGATGGCTCCCGAACTTCCGATGAGCGCGCCGACCACTGTGAGTAAGGGACTATCCAGCATAAAACCCTCCGCACACAGGGCCCAGCCCGAATAGGAATTAAGGACGGTGATGACCACGGGCATGTCCGCGCCGCCGATGGACGAGGTCATGTGCACACCTAGAGCGCCACTTAGTCCCGTCGCGGCACCCAAACACAATAACCCCGTCTCCGGAGACGGATTGGTCATGAAGAGCCCGCCCGCAGCTAAAGAAGCGGCGCCCATGGCCATGTTCGCCTGGTCCCGTCCGGGCAGTTGCAGAGGAGCAGAGCCGATGTTCCCGTTGAGTTTCCCGAAAGCCACGAGAGAACCGGTCGCGGTGATGCCGCCGATCCACGTCGCGAGGTAGAGAGACGTGTTCGTGACGGCGTCCATATGGGCGGGCCCGTGCTCCGTCAGGTGGTAGTACTCGCCGACGGCCGTCGCGGCGGCCGCGACGCCCACGAGCGAGTGGAAGGCCGCGACCGTTTGGGGGAGTTCCGTGGGTCCCACTTTCGACGCGACCGCATAACCCACGCCGCCGCCCGTGCCTAGTAACCCAGCGACCTGGAGCGCCGTGCCGGGGTCCGGCTGCATCGCGCCCAGCGTCACGCCCATGCCCAGGGCGACGCCGCACTGGCCCAAAGTGTTGCCTAGCCTAGCGGTGCCTTGGTCCGCGAGGCCCGCGATGCCGCCGATGCAGCACAACCCCGACGCTAAAGAGACGACCGGCGCGAAGTCACCCAACCCAGTTAGACCGGCGAGGCCGTAGGCCCCCAACGTCCCCACGACGGGGATGGCGTACAATTCCGGATGTTCCTCCGGGTCGCCTTCCCGCTTGAACATGTCGAGCATCTTCTTGGAGACTAAGAAACCGCCCACGATGTTCACGGTGGAGATGGCCGTCGCCGTCGCGCCCAGAACTTGGGCTGATGTTCCTGGAAGAACACCACCGCCCACTAACGACAACCCGCCGACGGCCGTCATGCCACTAATAGCATTTGTCACGGCCATTAAGGGTGAATGCAGCGCCGGCGCGACCCCAAACACGGTGTAGTAGCCAATCACTGTGGAGAGGCAGAACGTCGCTAGAATGGGGGGCTGGACGCCGCTCCCAAGGCCCATGAAGACCGCCGAACCGATAGAGGCGTTCCGCGCCGCGAGCAAATACTCCTGGTACGGGTCCGGGGGCGGCACTACAACCTCTTCCACCACTTCCACGACCTTCTGCTCTACAACAGGTGGCGGCGGCGGCGTGTAGGGCCACGTGCTCTTCCCTTGGTCTAAGATGAGCATGGGCCGCACCGCTTCATCACTATGGTCGATGGCGTATTCTTGCTCGACCTTCGTGGAAAAGGGCCCGGCGCTCAGGAAGAATTTGGTGACGTTGTTCGCGTACAAGTCCGTGGAGGTCCTTGCTAATCTAGATGGTAGATCAGTATACCCTAGGCAGATGACGCCGTTCGGAGTCACGATCCGCTGGTCCGCCACGGTGGTCGCGACGTTGCCGCCGGCCTCCGCCGCGAGGTCCACCGTCACGCTGCCATTGCCCATGGCCGCGACCATCTCCGCATCGATCATGATGGGCGCCTTCCGCCCCGGGATCAGGGCCGTCGTAACGACGACGTCGACCTCTGAACATTGCTTTAATAACATCGCGCGCGCGGCCGCGTGCCACTCCGGGGACATATCCTTGGCGTAGCCGCCGGCCCCGCTCCCGTCCTCCTCGAAGTCCACCTTTAGGAATTGCGCGCCCATGGCCTCGATCTGTTCCGCGGCCGCCGCGCGGACATCAAAACCGCGGACAATCGCGCCCATGTTCTTCGCCGTCTGGATCGCCGCCAGACCGGCCACGCCACCACCTAAAACCATGACCTTGGCCGGCGGCACCTTGCCCGCGGCCGTCATCTGGCCGGCAAAGAAGCGGCCGAACTCGTTCGACGCTTCGACCACCGCCCGGTACCCGGCGATGTTCGCCTGCGAACTGAGGGCGTCGTAGGTCTGGCCTCTAGACAGAGTTCGGGGAATGCATTCCATGGCTAGTACTGTATGTTTGTTCTTGGCCAGAGCTTTCACGAGCTCCTCGTTCTGCGCGGGCTGGATGAAGCTTATGAGCGTGTTCTTGGGCTTCAATTTCCCTACTTCTTCGAGGGAGGGCGGTCTTAACTTCAAAACAACGTCCGCTTGAAACGCCTCCGCGGCGCTCACGATTTTGGCACCCACCGCTTCATAAGCGCTGTTGGAGTAGCTCGCGCCGGCGCCCGCGCTGTCCTCGACCAAGACTTCCCCGATGCCGTTCTTCTTCAGCAGCGCTATCGACGTAGGAGACGCGGCGCACCGCTTCTCGAGCGCGAACGTTTCTTTGGGGACGCCGACGGCCAGCGCCTCGTACTTGAGGCCCGTCGACGCGCGGCGGCGCGCGAGCCGCAGCGCGTTACAGCGCAGCGTCGGGAGCATGCTGGATCTGATTTTGCCCTTGAGGGTCTTTCAACTTTGCCTTGCACTGCTCCGTTCGACCAGCGCAGCTCGGCACGGCGTCACAAAGTGGCCGGCACCACCCTTTGCAGGCCTCCTCCTTCCTTTGCTACGTTGCCTCGCGCCAGAGATCTCCGCGCAGTAGCACCGCGTGCTGTGGTCTTTTTGCAAGCTTGGAAGGCCGCGACCAAAGTGGTCAATCTATGGAGTTCTCCGGCCGCCAGACATTTGCAAGAACCATATCATACGTGGAGGCCCCAATCCCGCAGGCACAGCAAAACCCGAACCCATTTGTGTTTTGGTGTGCGCTTGATCAGATTGCCTTGTAAATACACTCTCCTACTCACATCGCTGGCCCTATGGAGCACTCGTGTCTCGTTAGTGCAGCAAGGAAGCTGTCTTCAACGGTTGGCATCTGGTCGCGCACCCGTATTGCTGCACTGGCCTACACACTGCACACACTGCAGCGGGTGTGAGATGTCGGCCATCGGATCAGAAGACAAGGCAGACGCGCCAGTCGACGACGATGACGCCGCGACGGTCTCCGCGGACGACACGACCGACAACGCCGCCGCGTGCGACGCCGCGGCCACGGCGCTGTGGACGCGCTGCGTGGAGCACGTGGGCCCGCGAGATCAAAAGATCCCGACGTACACCGCGGTGCTCAAGGACATTCTTGGCGCCGACTACAGCACTCTATTGAAATGCCCGCTCGACGATCGCACCGAGCTTCCGTTCGGGCAGAAAGGCGAGCGGAAGCTCTGCGCGACGGGCGTCTTAGCGCGCTGCCGCCTCGAGTTCTTCGCCAGCGACTATACGGGCCTCTGCCGGCAAGGGACGCGCTCTGGTCTAATCCGCTTCAGCACGGCCGTCGCGCCACCGTCGGGCGCCGGCGCGCTGCTGCTCGGCAAAGCGAAGCACTCGAAGCTGTTTCCTTGCGTGGCTATCAAGTGTCTGCGCGCCAACGGGCCGTCGGGCAACCTGCTGTTCGCGGGGGCGAAGACGGGTCAAGCGGAACGCGATTTCTTTGCCCACGGCCTCTGCACGCAGCTGACGCGGAAAGTGCCGACGGCCGCGCAGCCGGCGCTTCGCGCCTTTGAAAAATACTCGAAATACCCTCTGGCCCTCGGGTTGAGCGAGTTCGCCTCTCTGGACGAGGACGGCTGCCACCTGGCGGGCGGTTGCGGCGAGGAGCTCGAGGCGACGTTTCCCTGGTGCCTGCACCTCCACCCGCTCGTGCGGTCGCCACCGCTGCCCGACGGCGCCCCGAACACAGCGTTTGTGGACGCGCTGTTGGCGACCATTGCGCCGGAGACGCCCCTCTACGACATCTACGCGGCGGCGTCGCCGGCCGACGTGGCCGGCGCGGACGCGCGCGTACACCGCATCGGGCGCGTCGTCGCGACGTCGGTGGCCATACCCTCTCCAGCTGGGTCGCACATCGTCTTCCGCCACCAGGCGAAGGAAGAAGACTACGCGCTGCGACCGGAGTGGGATTTGAAGACGCCGGTCGTCGCGCACGACGGCGCCGCGGGGACGGCTGGCAAGAATGTCGGCGGCAAGTTCTTCGAAGGGCTCATCAAGAACGGGCGAGTCGTCGACCACGAGGCGCTGTGACGTGTGACCGTATTATAATGTAAACTTGAGTACTTATGCACATGCTACCATTGCGACCCGCCGTACTGCGCGGCATACGGGCCGCCCCCGCCGCCGTACGCATCCGGCGAGTAGTGGTTGCGCTGCTGCCGCCCCTTGATGCGCCACTTCGAATTCATGGCCTTCCGGCCCCCCTTCTTGAGTTGTTGCTTCGGCTTCGGCGGCTGCTGCTTGTAGCGCTCGGGGAGCGGCGCCGCTTCGAGCTGCGACAGCGCCTCGAGGCCCGCTAAGAGCGCCGCGCCGTTCGTCCCGAGGTCCTTGCCGCTCAAGAGATCCGAGACACGGCGCAACGTCGCCTCGCGGAAGTCGCGCACGACGCCGCCGCTCTCGACGACGCACGTGAGCCAGCCGTCCAGCGTCAACGTCGTGTTGCCCCGCAAGTCGTTGCCCGTGAGCAAAAAGGGCGCTAAAGGAGGACACGGCGTCGCGTCCCGCACGTAGACTTTGGTCGTCCGAATCTTCTCGTGGAAGCAGCAGTAGGGCGACGGCCAGTGCGACCCGTTCAAGCGGCCTCTCACCGAAGAAGGGTGCACGCTCGCGCTCTGCGGCTCCAGTTCCAGGCCGCGCGGGTCCCTTATCTCTAACTTTAAATTTTGCGCGTCGCAGGCCTTCTTCGACTTTTTGGAGATGGGGGCTTTCACGTAGGCGAGCTGGGGGAACAAAGCCGCCGAAACTAAAGAAGCCACGACGGCGTCGGAGGGGCCGCCGGCGCCGCCGCCGAGGCCGTACGACGCCAAGCACGCCTGAACGCCGTCCGTGTCGCCGTAATTGCGGCCCATGAACTCGATGTCCCGGGTCCTCAACGTGCGCGGCGCGTTCCGCACGAGACCAGCTTGTGCCAAGGCCTCTAAGAGCTGTCGTTTCAACAAAGCGATCTGCTGCAGCGTCTTGATGCCCAGGAACCGCTCCCGCGCGAAGTCGTACTTCTGGCGCCCGGCGCTCTCATACGCGTCGTAGGCGTTCCGAATACACAACAAGTCGCTGTGGCCGCAGTCCGAGGGCCCGCCGGAGAAAGCGCAAAAGGCCCGTTTGGACGCGTCGGCCTGGTCCCGCCGCTCCATGGGGGACATGAAGGGCGACCGGTTGCCGAGCGACGCCGCGACGGTTAGCGCGGCGTCCAAACACCCGTCGAAGACGCAGCCCAGGACGCAGAGCTTGCCCAGCCGCGCGTCCACGGGCAGCTTCGCGAGCACGCTCCCCAGGTCCGTCAAGACCTCGTCCGCCTCCGCCCGCCTCCGTTCCAGCGCGCCGATGGCCATCAGCGACGTCGCGGCGATCTGCACGCTCTCCGGGTCCGGCGGCTCCGGCAGGGCCGCGCACGCTTCGGTGGCCGTCTTGCCCGGCACCATGCCCGCGGGCAGGGCTTTCAAGCGCAGCACTAATTGGTCCAACGCGACCCGCCGCACCTCGGGCTGGCTGTGCGTTTCCAACTGGCCCGCCTCCCCGGCCCGCTCCACCGCGACGCGCGGCACGAGGTGCACGCACAGCCCGTCGCGCACGCGCCCGGCGCGCCCCCGCCGCTGCTTGGCCGAGGACCGGCTCACGTAGACGTCATCCAACGACGCCATGTGCCGCTGCGGGTCGTACCTTTGTTCTTTCACCCTGCAAGCATCTACAACAAAGCCGACGTCGGGGATCGTGATGCTCGTCTCGGCCACGTTCGTGGCCACGACGACCTTGCAGACGCCCGGCGGGGGCACCTCGAAGACCCGCCTTTGATCGTCGGGCGGCAACGACCCGTGGAGCGGCCGTAACCAGTTCGGGTCGAAGCGGCCCGACCGCTTCAGGGCGGCTAACACGTCGTCGATGTCCTGGACACCCGCGCAGAAGACCAACGTAGCTAAGGGCGTCGCCGTCCTTTGCTGCGGCGGGCGCCGTGCGGCATCGGTGATGGCCGCGTCCACGTCGCCGCCGCACGTCAACGAGAACCACTCGACTAAATCGCAGACCAGATCGACGTTCAGAATATTTTCCTCCATGCTCGCGCAGACGTCCGGCAGCCCCCGCCTTCTGCTCTCCGCCGGGTCTCGCGGTAATAATTGTAAATTTTTCAGGCCCCCGTTCCGCTCTACGTCGGCCAACCGTTTCTGGATCCGCTCGGACTTTTGCGAGGCCCGGTGCCAGTCCGCCCCATTTCGTACGACGTGTCTTGTCACAGCGAGCGCCTCCTCCAGGTACAAAGCGTGGACCGGGAATGCTCTTCCAGGAAAACGGACGGTGGGGCAGCCCTGCCCGAAGTACTTCTGGACCGCCAGGCCGGGCATCGTCGCGCTCATGAGCACGATCTTGAGATTGCGGCGCGTCTTCAACAGCTGCGCCAGCGCCAGCAGCAAAAAGTCCGATTCTAACGAGCGCTCGTGCACCTCGTCCACGACCACGTGCGTGACGCCCTCCAGTCCATCGCCTTGTAAGCGCCGTAAAGCCACGCCCGTCGTACATAAGGTAAGTGCCGTGCGCGGGCCCAACCGCGCCTCGCCCTTGATCGCGTAGCCCACGCTATCGCCGCACTGCTCACCTCTTTCCGCCGCGATTCTATCGGCCACACCGATGGCCGCGATGCGCCGCGGTTGCGTCACGAGGACGTCGACAGCTTTTCCTTGTTGATGAGCTTCTTCCAGAATATACTGGGGCACTTGGGTCGACTTGCCCGAGCCCGTCTCGCCCTCCACGACCAAACACGGGGCGTCCGCCGTCAACGACGCCAACGCCTCCAGCAGACTGGTTCTATGTTCAAAAACCGGCAACGAGCGCCGCACATCACCTAATGGATCACTGGCCGCCCGGTCCGGGACCTTGGCCACGTTCTGGGTCCGCTGGCGGTCCCGCCGGAAGTCCCCCCCCTGCTCGGACCCGACGTCGTCGACCATGGAGTCGACCGCGGCCTTGGCGCGCAGTTGGGCGTCCGGCGAGACGCGCACGAAGGTCGTCGGCGGCACCCAGGGGCCGCTCGGCTTCGCACCGCCACCCTTGCGCCCCTGGGCGTGGCTGAGCTGCACCGACGGCGCCACGCTCCGGTCCGGGTCGTGGCCGAACTGCATAGCGGCCCTTCGGAGCTCCGGATCCCGTATTGCCGGAATGGCGCCGGCCGCGTTCGGACTAATCCCGGCAAACCCGCGGCCCCGGCTCTTGTTCCGGTGCTTCTTGGAGGCGATGTGCTCCTTGAACGCCTTTTCTCCAGAACAACCGGTGCCGCAGACGGCGCACGTCAAATAATTGGCCTGCTCGTGGCCGCCGAACTTCTGAGGCAATGATGGAGGCGGCTGGGCGAAGCGCTGCAGCGCCTGCTGGAAGCTCGCGCTCTGCTGCTGGTCCCGGTATAATTGAGGCGGCGCGTACGTCGCGAGGGAAGGTATCGGCGCACTTTCCGTGCGGTGGCGCTTCCGCGGCTCGTCGTCGTCCCGACTGCGCTTCTTCTTCTTCCGGTCGCTCTGGTCTCGCTCCGAGTGGCGGTCTCTATCTAAATGACGGCGCTCCCTTTTTAAATCTTCGCGCTCGCGCTCGATGTCCCGGCGCTGCCGCGATAAAGCTTTGCGCTCGGCCTCGAGGTCGGTGGGCATCCTCCTCGGTTGTTGCGGACGTGCTGGACGCGGGCCCTTCCAGACGTGCTTGGGCGTGGAGCTCGCGGTGCGGCGCAGCGCGATCGATGACGCGCGGGCGAAGGCACGGCCGAGAATGGCTGAGCTTGTGTCTGCAAGTGTTGTTCTTTTGTGCGGCCAGTTCCTTGTTATCGCGTTTTTCGATGACGGCGTCTATCTCGCGGGTTTTATTGACGCGGGTTTTTCAGGCTCGATTTTGTAGATGATTTTGTCGGCAGCTACTACACCGTACGACAGCTCCAAAATCAGTAACTGCACGTACACGCTCTGCTCGTGACTTGTAGCGAACACCTGCGCAGTCGACTGGCGTATCATTGCAACGAGCAGCATACACGCGGTCGCTGCCACATCGCCGCCGCCAGCACGCCATCGCGCACGACCAGCACGCCAGCGCCGCAGCACTGATCGGCAAAGAAATTTAAGAGATGCCGACCGGCCGCGAGGATTCTCTAGCCTGGCAGCTGGGCCTGGCGGGCGCGGCCTGCACGGTCGCGCAGGGCACGATCCACTGGGTGGAGACAACCATGGTCCGCCAGCAGCTGGCCACGAACCAGCAGAACATGCTGCGGACCATCCAGCACATCGTCAGGACGGAGGGCGCGCCGGCGCTGTACCGGGGCTTCGCCGCTGCGGGTATGCGGGAGCTCTCCTACTCGTCGCTGCGCTTTGGATTGTACGAACCCATCAAGAAGTCGCTGGGCGCCGAGGATCCAGCCACAACGCCCTTCTACAAGAAGGTCCTGGCCGGGTTGTTAGCGGGCGCCTTCGCCTCGGCCGTCGCGTCGCCGACCGACCTGCTGAAGATCCGCGCGCAAGCCGCGACGGGCCCGAGCGAATCCGTGGTGGCCCACGCGCGCGCCATCGCCAAGGGGCCCGCGAAGCCCTGGCCCCTCAACTTCTACCGCGGGGTCTCCGCGACGATCGTCCGCGCGTCGTGCCTTGGTGCTACCAAAATGGCTACCTACGACCAAACCAAAACGTACCTGCGGTCGACCTGCGGGTGGAGGGATGCGGTGCCCTTAGAACGGTACAAGCTGCAGGGCGCGGCGGCCGTCGCGACGGGTCTGGCCATCACGGTCGCAACGTCGCCGGCGACGAACGCGCGCACCTTCATCATGGCGAACCCGCCGGGGACGTACAGCCACGTGGGCAACGCCCTCGTGGCCATCGTCCAACAGCGCGGTCCCATTGGATTGTTCCGGGGCTTCGGGGCCCAGTGGGCGCGCTTCGGGCCTTATGCATTGGTCCAGTACTTCTGCTGGGAGCGGCTGCGGGACGCGGCAGGCATGAGGCCGTTGTAATTTATTATTGGTAGTTTTGCGCGGAGGCGTCCCGGGGCGGGTTTTTCCGATTTTGGATTCTGAACTTGACGTGCTCTGAGCAGCTTTGCATAGGTGCACTGAGCAGCGAGCTAAGCTCGAGAAGGTGCCCGGCCTGCAGATAAACGATCGCCAAAGGCGGAGCGGCAACCGCTCTCGCCCACGCCGCCGCAGAGCCGGAAACGCCGACGTGGCGGAGCCAGGAGAACTCTCACCCGGCTGCAGCGGCCGTAAACGCCGACGTCCTGAAGTGCAACATGTAATCCGAGACGAAAACAGCTTAATAATAACCTGTAGTAGTGTAAAAATGAGCCAGCGCACGGACGGCCTCGACCCGCGGGTCTCGAGCTTCGTGCCGGCGCCGCCGAACCCGGGCGGGCGGACAGCGAACGCGACAGCGCCACCGCAACACCAGGGCGGGCGGATGGCGAACGCGGCGCCGCCGCCGTCGCGGAGCCGCGCGTCGCGACCTCGGCGCGGGGGCGCCGGCGCCGCGTTCCGGGAGGCGGAGCGCGCCGTGTCGACGCCACGGGTCGTGCGGACGCGCTCTGACCTGCTGGCCGCTCTAGCGGCCAACGGCACGGACGCCTTCCGCGTGAAGGTGCATCTCGGCGGGTGCGCGTGTACTCGAGCGGCGGCGTTCCAGGAAGCCTTCGGCGACGGCATACTCGCGATCCCAGACAGTAGAGGGGCGAGGGTCGCGCTGCGGGTGGTGGGCGAGGAGGGCGACACGCGCCAGTCCTTGGAAGCGCGCCTGAAGCGCATGCTCTTCCTGGACGTGCCGGTCGACGGCGTCGTGCTGCGCGTCTCGTGCGCGACCTGCTTGCTCGAGGCCATGCCGAACGGCGCCGTGGCCTACATCGCGGATAGCGAAGACGCGGCGCTCGCGAAGATGGCGGCGCGCCCACCGCGCGCGGGAGAGACGCCCCCCTTTGTGGTCGCCGCACCCATCTCTCTACTAAGACGGGCCTTCGCGGAGCAAGCGGCCGCGAAGCACGCCCGCGCGTCGCTGTGCGCGTTCCTCGAGGGGTAGGAGCGCGCCATGCTCACGGTGACGGCCGACGAGCTCAAATCGGATCATCACCTAGGAGCGTTCCTCGACCAGAATCAGCAGCACGGGAGTCGCTTCCTGGTCCTCTTGGCGTCCAAAGTGCAAAATAAGTGGCGGCTCGAACTCCCGGGCGGGAAACGACGACTCGGCGAAACTTCGTGGGACGCCGCGCGCCGAGAGCTGCACGACGAGGCCGGTTACAAACTCGCGACCGCCACACCATCGGAGGTCGTCGACTTCGCCACAATGCGCTGTTTTGTGGTGGACTCAAACAACGCGCAACGAGCTTCGGACGGCGAGGCGCTGGCGCCGCCGCCGCCGCCTGCCCCTTGAAACTCAGTCTCCTCCCCTCGCTCGCTGGCTCGTTCTAACTAAATTGGCTGTCTAAACACAACAGTCGCCTTACTTACACACACGACGGCGCCGCGCCCTCCTCGGACTCCGAGGACGACGTGTGTACCGTCTCCCAGTCGTCCAGGCCGGCCCTCCCACCGGTGATCGCCGCGTTCTTCCGCGCGTAGAAATCGCCGTCCACGTATGCGGAAGGAAACCAGCCCTCCTCGTCCCAGCAGCTGTCCTTGCGCGCGTTCCAGGCCGTGCGCCGGCCGAACCACCAGCCGTCCGGGCCCTTCTTTAAGACAGAAACCTTCTCGCGGTACACGAGGCCGATCTCGTCCGCATTTCTGGGAGCGTAGTCGAACTGGACGAGGGCCGTCTCTAGAATAATCTCCTGCCCCGGCGGCGTCACTGGTAATGGTGGCGGTAGGGGCGCAAAACCATATAAAAGAGCATGGTCCACGTGGCCCTGGAGCGTGCACGCTATCAATTCACAGGCGCAGTGGGGCACCGCGCCGTCGCCCCGGTCTAAGCGGATAGCGAGGGACCCTTGTGCGCTTAATTGCTTGGAGGTCGCCGGAACTAAACGTCGAGTCAGTTCGTCCGGACCCCCCAATAATTCGGATGACGCGAACTTGGCCACGCCGCACGCGAAGTGTTTGTTCCGAGTCCGATCAAAGTCGTAGATGGCGCAGGTCAAAACGTAGCCCTCGTCGTAGACGGGGATCTTCACGACAAAGCGGAACTCCACATCCTTCGCCGGGAACTCACAATCGGTGCCCCGCACGTTCCGCGTCCGCAACACTTCCGCGGGTTTCCCGTCCGACCGGCAGCTGCGCGCGACGACGTAGGGCTCCAAGGCCTTTGCGGGGTCCAGCTGCTTCAAACCCGCACAACGTATTAAATAGACGGTGACATTTAAAGTCAGGTCCCGCCGTGAGCCCACGACGGGCTCCGTGAAGGCCGTGTCCGCCTTCAGAAAGGCGTGGGGCCGCAGATTGGCGTCCCGGACCGGCCCGGACGCCTGGAACGCGTAGAGGAGGTCCATCACGAGCGGTTCCCGGATCCCGCCCGGCTCCGGGCGCGGCGTCCACAACTCGACAAGCTTCTTGGAAGCTGTGAGCACGACGCGCCGCTCGTCGAACAACGTGGACTGCCGAATCACTACAATATGACTCGTCCGCGCGAAGTGCCGCAGCAAGCGGGGGTGGCCCGCGTCCGTCTGATCATGAAGACTCCAGGCGTCGGCCGCGTCGGAGTCCTGTGGCACGCTGAACGCGCGCGCGCCCTCGGCCGAGCCCGTCAAGAGCACGGGCCGGCCGTTGCGCAGCGTCGGCGCGTAGACGGCGCACGTCGCGCCGGGGAGCTCGTACACCCTGGCTTGGGAATGCGCGCCGAAGACGCGCACCGTCTTGTCCTGGGAGCAGGTGACGACAAAGTCTTTCCCATCAAAACCGCCCACGCACACGCCGCACACGCCACCTCTATGGCCCTCGTAGGACCGCAAACATAGGTTGTCTCCACTTAACCCCCAGAGCTTGGCCGTTTTGTCGGCTCCTCCTGTAACTAAAACATCTGCACCGCCCGCCTCGTCCACTAAAGCTTCGTTCGTTATCACAGCCACGGCCATACAATTAATACCGCCACTATGGTAGGTCATGCTCGCCGTCTCGTCCCCGCCAAACACGTCGTAGACTTCGCAGTTCGAGTCCTGCGAACAAGTGACTACACTAATATCCCTTCCTTTATGTAAATGTATACCAGTGACGCGCTTGCGGTGGATCTTCTTGGAGAACCGCGTCCGCGCCTTCATCGGGACGCTGTTCCGCCGCGACCGCGACATGGGCCGGGGCGCGCCGTCGACCACCGTCACGAGCCCTTCGTTACTCCCCGTGGCCACCAGCCTTTTGCCCTCGTGGTCTAAAAGGGCCACGCTGCAGACGCCCGGGGCGGACGCCACCGCGCTCACGGCGGGGTTCCGCAGGACCTGGATGGCGGCCATTTCCGCGGGCTGCCCCAACGTGTGGCTCTGGAGTCACCGGGGCTGCCTCCTGGCGCCTAGGTCGCGTCGACGGGCGTCGCGGGCTGCCTCGCCTGACGTTTTTCCACACGTCGTTCCGCAAGTTGCGCACCTAAATTCTCCGGTAGCCTGGCGTTGTATAAATAGCAGCGCCTTGGCGTTTTAGCTGGCGTTTTTGCACCTCACGGGTTTTACGCCGCGGGGTGGAATTCAGATCAAGCGTGCTCCAAGCGGACCCAGTGCTAGGTGCGGCCGGAAAGGCCCCTTTCGACTGCTAAATGTAGCGCCCGGGTTTTGGCCAGTTTTCAGTTGGTTGCCGGCAGCGTGTAAAATTGGCAGCCGAACTGCCACACACACACAGCCCACACGCCGACACAGCCGACACAGCCCGCACGCCGAACGGCAGCCCAAAATGGACGTACAGCTCGCCCCGGACGGCCTGCCCATGCTGCCCGCCAGCGACCTGGCCGAGCTCGCCGCGATGCGCCGCAAGGCTGCTGAGGCGGAAGCAGAGGCGCTCAGACTACTGGGCGAGGATACTAGTGGTGCTGTGCACGCCAAACCGCTGTCCATGTTCAACCGCGTGAGCTCGGCGGCCCTCGCGGCCAAGCGCCAGACGGCCCAGTACCTGCGCTTGCGCGCGTCAAGGGACGCGCCGGTCTCGTCCTCCACGGAAACGCCCGGCTCGCTCACGCCCGCGCCCCAGCCCGTCGCGCCGGAGCCGGAGCCCATGCCCGCGGCCGCGCCTGCGCCGGCCCCGAAGAAGAAGCCGAGCCGACGCAAACCGAAGAAGGCCGGCCTCCTCGAGGCCGTCGAGGCCGACGTCCGCGCCGCGCGCACCGCGCCGAAAGCGACGAGAGCCAGTGCCGCGCCGAAGCAGCCGAAGCTGACCGCGCCAGCGGCGCGGGAGCCGGCCAAGGCGCCGGAGCCCCCGAAGTACGGCTACGAGTCGATGCTGAGCGACGTCTCGCGCGCCTACTGCGGCTACGACGAGGTCTACTTCCACGACCGGCCCCGGGAGCTGGCGTCCCAAGAGAAGGCGAACCAGGCGTCGCGGGCCGCAAAGGACGCCCGCGAGGTCGTCGCGAGCCGCGAAGCGGCGTTGCGGACGTCCAAGGACGCGGCCCGGGCGGCGGACGCGGCGCTCCGGCAGGCCGCGCGCAGGAAGCCGACGGCGAAGCCGCCCAAGCAGGATATGTGGTTGGCGGCGCCGGCGTCCCCCACGCCGGCCGAGATCGACTCCCGCATCGACGAGCTGCGCAAGCGCGCCGAGGGCGACTGCGCCCCGGATCCGGTCCTGCGCCGCGCGCGCGCCGCGCTCCAGGGCGAGGCCGACCTCTCGGGCGTCCGAGTCGTCCGCGACGCGCGCGTCTCCGGTGACGCGGACCCGCTCGACGACCCCGTGCTCCTTCGCGCGCGGGCGATGCTCTCTCAGGGTCCGCGGCCGCCGCAACAAATTCCGGCCGATTTGCTAGACGACCCGGTCCTGAGACGGGCGCGCGCCATGCTCGCCGCCTCCCAGGGACCGGCGCCGCCCCCGCAAGAGCTCCCGGCCGAGCTCCTGGATGACCCGGTACTCAGAAGGGCGCGCGCCATGCTCGCCGCCGCGTCGGCGCCGCCGCCCGTGCCCGTGGCTCCTTCGTCCGGGGACCCCGAGGAGCTCATGGCGCGGCTCGCCCGCCTCATGAACACGGAAGTCGAGCCGCCGCTCACGTTCGAGCCCCTTAATTGACTACAGACAATAGATTTAGACGTCACCCCTCGAGCCGCAGCCGCGCGAAGATCGGCTCCATGACGTGCGCGTAACTCAAGTGCCCGTTCACGAGGTCGCTCAGGTCCACGTTTTCCACACACGGCGCGTCCTGGCCGCTGTGCTCCGGTACGACGGGGGTACTCCCCGCGACCCCGGCGATGGACCAGGCCTTGGACCGGTACACGAGCCGCAGCATCCAGTCCCGCGTGGAGTAGCCGTTGATCAGGCGGCCGCTCACGACGCCGCGCGCCGCGCGCCAGCGCTCCGACGTCGCCGAGACCGGCGCGCCCAGTAACACGGCGCACTCGACGCGCGACGCCGCCCGCTGCCGCCGCGCGGGCGCCTGCCGCCGGGCGTCCACGGCGATGGCTGCTAGGCATTCCAGCGCTTCCATGACGACGCGCGCGCCCACGCCGTACCCCACGAGGATAGCCGGCGTCGCGCCCCGCCGCTCATCGAGCAAGGCATCCGCGAGGCGCTTCCCCGCGCCGCGCGCCCGCCCGACCGCGACCGCCCACGGGTCGTCCACCCGCCGCACGTACGAGAGCGCTGACAAAGGTAGCTGGGCCGTCGCTGCCAGACCACCCAACGCCGACCGTTTGATGGTCTCGTCGATGAGGACCTTGCCGACCTTGGACTTGGCCGTCGCGTAGACCGTGCACTCGTCCATCGCCGCCTTGAGCCGCCGCAGACAGTTCTTCTCCCAGACCACCACGGCCCCGTCGCTCAGCGGGAAGACCTCGCGGAACCAGTCGCAGCTCGCTAGCTCCAGCGCGTCCTCCCGCACCAGGTCGGCCCACGCCGCATCGTTCACCTCAACATGGGCCGCGCGCGGCGCCGCGGCCGAGAACGCGTCGTCGTCGTCGCGCCCCGCGGCGAGCCAGCCCGGCACGAGGAAGAACCGCGGCGCGCCCGCGCCCCGCGACCGCTCGACGGTGCGGAAGTCGTCGTCGGCCACGAAGCGCCGCCGCGCCTTCAGCCCCGTGATTCCAGCGCCCGCGCAGCCCAGGGACCCCGCGACGAGGCTTACTACAACAACCGGCGCCGCGGCCACGGTCAGCGCGCCCGCACCCGCCAGTAACGCGCCGCCGCCCACGGCCGTCGCCGCCACCTTGGTGGCGTCCCGCACCGAGACGCTCGAGCGCCGCCGCGGCGGCTCCTCGAAGGAGACGGGGCGGCGCGGGAGCTTTTCGGACGCGGCCACGGCCGCCCAGGACGCGCGGCACGCTCGACACGCGTCCTTCAGGACCGCCCTAACGCGCGCGTCGTAGGGCGCCACGGCCGACTCGCTCCTTATAATCGAGCCGAGGAGCCGCTCCGCGACCTGGGGATCAACCACCGGGTTGTGCGCGCAGGGCGTCGCGTCTAGCAGCACGTAGTCGCCGTCGAGGCCGTCGCCCCGCGCGTGCTCCGTAATGCCCAGCGCCGAGGCGCACCGCAGCCGCAGGGCCGTCGCCCACGCGTCGTGGCCCGGCAGGTGCTCGGCCCGGCAGCGCCGTCCGTAGCCCGTGATGGCGCGCGCCACGACCTCCACGACGGCCCGGGCGCTCCGGTCGTCGACCTCGGCCGTCGCGAGGAGCGACGCCACGGAGGCCCCCAGGTCCGGGACGCCCCAGCCGTCGCCCGTGTCATCGGAGCTCGCGTCGTCGACGATGGGCACGTCTCGTAGTGAAGCGATGGAGGCGCCTAAATCGATTCTTGGGACGCCCCAGCCGTCTCCCGTACTATCGGAGCTCGCGGCGTCGTCGACGATAGGCTCGTTCCGTAGCGAGGCGATGGAGGCGCCTACATCGATTCTTGCGTCCTGGTCGGGCGTCACGGCGATGGGCGCGTCGTCGACGGAGCCGCCGGAGTCCGAGTCGGCCCGCGCCGCCGGGTCGGCGCCGGTTTCGCAGATATGGCAGCCGCGGACCATGTTGGTGGGTCTTGGGGCTTTTAATTTGTCTCGCGCCCTTCTGCTTCGGGGCATCTCAGCTCCTAGTGCGCGATCGCAGCGTATGTTGGATTTAAATGCGGTCAGCACTAAGCCGTGTACGGGCCGTTCACAGGACGCGTAGGGTTCCGCTCTGTTGTAAACGCGGCGCTGATTATGACAGCTCAGCAAGGGACGGCTGTTGTAATCTTGAGAGGGCCAGTAGAGCGTAGGAAGCCACGCGAACACAAAAAATCTGAGTCGTTGAAAAACCCGTAGCAATGATTCGACGGATGGGTCCCGGAGGAGCGGGAGCGCCTAGGGGGGACGCGCGCCGTAATTAACCAGGACTCTGCCAGGCCTGGCGTTCACCTCCCGAAAAAACCGATAGACTACAGTTATTCACAAATTTGGTCCGCTACCGGTCGAGCTCGCGCGTGTACTGGACGACGCCCCGGATGCCGGCCGAGTAGGACGAGCCGTCGGGCGCGACGGTGAGGAACTCGGCGCCGGCGCCACTCTCGATCGCGGTTGCCGGGCCGGCGTTCAGGAGCGACGGGACGATGGCGACGCGGAGGTTGCCCTCGCCCGTCTCGCGCGACGCATGATCGAGGGCGGCGTGGAAGGCGACGTGCTCGCAGTCCTGGCCCTCGTGGATCGGGAGGCAGCACCCCGGCGCCATGGCCTCGTCACACCCGTCGTAGGCGCCGGCGAAGCGTTGGGCGTCGGCGCGCGCCCGCAGCTTGGCGCCGCGGTAGAGCGCGATGCCGCCGAAGGCCGAGAGCGCCGCGACCGGCCCGGCGCCGGGGTGTATGGACTGCAAGTCCGTACCGCCGTCGGGGAAGAAGAAGCGCAAGGAGGCCGACGTCGCGGGACTGCAGCGGTTGCAGATGGCCCACTCGTTTCCCGTGATCGCCGCCGTGCGGAGGGCCCAGCGGTCGTAGTACCGCCCCCGCTGGTTCGCCACAGCCACGTCCAGCGCGCCGTCTAGGTGCCCGGGGCACGTCACCAGGCGCAGCGCCTCCTCGACGCCGCTGACGGTCGCGTTCACCTGGAAAGCAACCCGTGAGTCGGGTTTCAACGTGCACGCCATCCACGCCACGCCATCGAGCAGACCGTCGTGTCGATGGCGCCGGTCGTTGATTTCCCCTCAGGCGTGCACGTCGTCCAGGTCGGCCACGATGAGGACCTCGAGGTGTGACAGCCACCCCTTCGCCGCGACGCGCGCGAGCAGCGCGTTCCGCGCGTGCGCGAGGCGGTGCGTCCGCTTCGGCAGCTCCTGGTCGAGGTCCCGCTCTATTATCAGCTCGCGCCGCGCCGGGTCGTTGGCACAAAACGCCTTCAACATCTCTGCCGAGTCGTCCCGCGAGTCGTTCTCGAAGAACACGTAGCCCACGTCGGCGCTCCGCGGCGAAAAACGTGAGGCGACGCCGCGCAGCGCCGCCAAGCACGCCTCGAGGTGCGGCCCGCAGTCTCGCGCCGTGCCGATGATCACGGCGTACGGCACCTCGTCGACCGCCGAGGATGGCTTCATCGCGGCATTCGTAACGTAAGTGCAGCCAAAAAGCTCTCCCTGCAGGTAGCTAGACCTCCCCCGTCGTCAGACGCGTGCGAGTTGCTACAGTTGCTGGACAGCGACTCTTGGCGTTAATATGCAGCGAGAGGAGTGCTTGTCGCTTGCGGCAGGTGAGGCTGTTTGTGCTGCTATTTGCTCAGCGAAACCCGTGCATTAAACCCGTAAGCTAATCCAACATCATCGCATCCACCAAAGGCGTGCGGGCCTGTGGGCTTCGCGTAGCCTGTGCGGAAGGCCTTTAGTGCTGTGGTGACTGTGCGCCAATACCGCAAATCCTTTGAGCTGCGTGCAGGTGGGCAGAGTTGCCCACCGGGAGAGAGGCAAAAATGCGCCTCCTCGCGCTCGGGGTGGCCGCGGCGGCGCTACAGGCGCCAGTTACGCACCGCCGCAGCACACATCTCCAAGCTTCACTCGACGTCGGCTGCTGGATGTTCTTGGTGCCGGAACTCAACTCGCTGCCGGGCCGGTACGCCTACGACCAGACGGAGTTTCTGAACACGGACGAGATCCTCGATAGAGTGGATGCCATCGACGAGGCCGCCGTCCTATCGACGTGCGACCGGTACTGCGTCTTCGTGGCGACCAGCAAGGACCTAACCGAAACGCTAAATGAACTGGAGACGGTCGTCACGCGCGAGATCGCCGTGCGCGCCGGGAGGACGGGCCGGCAGCTCCTGCTCCCGCACGCGGAAGGCGGGCCCCAGGCGATCGCGCCGCCCGCGCCCGTGCCGCGGCAGGCCGTCGCCGGCGCGCTCGACGACGCGAATACGCGACGCCTGCTCGCGGACGCCTTCGAGGAGGTGCGCGCGCGGCGCGCGGCCGCCGGCGGCGTGCTCGCGGGGCAGGTCGCGGCGAACGCCGACCACTACCAAGGCGACGTCGACGCGCTCGCCGCGGCGCTCGTCGAGGAGCCCGAGACGGCGCGTAGAGAGCAGGTCCGCGAGCTGACGACGAGGGCGCGCCCGACGCGCACGGACACGGCGCTCACAGCCCAGCAGGAGGCGCGCCTCGAGGAGCGCGCGCGGAAGCGCGCCGCGCGCGACGAGGCCAAGCTGCTCAAGAAGGCCGAGCTCTTCAAGGCCCTGGGCTTCACGCGGGAGCACGAGCAGTGCGAGCGCTTCGCGCTGCGGCTGGGGGCGGGGTTGGAGTCCACCATCGTGGGGGACCTGACCATCGGCCGGCAGCTGCTGGAGTTGAGGGACGAGACGCTGAAGAGCGGCGCGACGCCGCGGCGCGGCGCGCTGCTGCCGCTGTTGGACGCGGCGCGCGCGACCGGGCGGAAGACGCGCGACGAGACGCTGGGCGACCTGTCCATCGCGCGCTATGTGTCGCGCGAGCGCGAGGGCATGAGCGCGGACGAGGCGAGCGCCGTGTTGGATCACGTGCGGGCCGTGGTCGACGCGGAGCACGCCGTGTTGTTGGAGAACCGGCTGGAGCGGCGGTCGGCGCCCAAAATCCGCGCGTTCCGGGCGCGTGCCGACGCGCTCGTCGCGCGCTGCGCGGAGCCGCGGAAAGCGCGGCTCGTCGCGCGGCGGTTGTTGCACGCGCCGACGTTGAGGCTACGGGGCGACCCGGCCGACGCGGAGGCAATAATCGAAGACGCGCTGCGGCGCGTCGAAGCGGAGCTGATCCCGTCGTAGGAGTAACATGTGTGGTTTTATGGTTCCGTCTCGATGATTTATGACACGGGTTTTTGGGAGCAAAAAGCATCCATTGTTGGAAGGACGAGCAGAGCAGAGCGATTGGACGTCGGTTGTCTGCGTTTCCTGCATTCTTTGATTGGACCTCTGCTGCTGCCAGCCAGCGAATGACGAACGACATCGAATCAGTCAACTCCTGGCTCCACAAGGATGCCCCGGAGGAGTCTGCACGGCCAGAAGGGGTCATAGACACGAATCTACCGGATCCCGCTCTGCTGCCCGAGGCGCCGCCCCTCTACCGGCGGCTGCCGCGGCTCTGCGCCTTGGCCGCGCGCGAGCCGCTGAGTTTCCTGGTCCACGCCGTCGCATACGGGTGCGGCGCCGTCGCGATCGTGGCGTTGCTGCGTCCGCTGCTCGCGAAGAGCTGCGCGTTCGGCTATGCATTGCGCATCGTCGTGGCCTTCCTCGCGGTACGCCTCCTCGTCACGCTCTTCATGCGGTACGTGCTCTACCAGTACGCGCTCGTGTTCACCTTGCACCGGGAGATCACGCTTCGCGACCTGACGTTGGAACGACTGAAGTTTAGAAATAACCGGGGGTCGGCGCTGTTTACGAACGTGGTGGCTGTCGTCAGCCTCCTCGTCTTACGGGGCATGGCCCCCGACGGCGCCGACGCGCTGTGCGGCGCGCCGGCCGAGGCGCCCTTCACCGGCGCCGCGGTCGGCCTCGACGTCGCGCTGTACGCTCTTGTTGTGGCGCTGCCGGCGTCGTACTGGGTCCTCTACAGCTACGGCGCGGACCCCGTCGAGGAGGCCGACGTCGCCTCCAAGCGGCGGCTCCTGAAGTGCTCGCACGGCCACCAGGGTGGATGACACTAGGGGCGACCCCGCTTAGAAAACGCGCGCGACCCCACGACGCCGCGCGGGGACAAAAACCCCTGCGTGGCCGACGTCGCTAAGCTAATTTCATGTTACAACTACCTCGTCCTTCACGGCCTCCGCCTTCTCCAGCAACGCGCTTAGTAGCGCCGGCATGTGAAGTACCAGCGACGCCGAGTCGTTGTCGGGCCCGGCGCCGAGCGCGCTTAGGAGCGTTGCGCGCGCCTCACACCAGCTCCCGAGCCGCGCCAGGCGCTGCACGTGGTCGCCGCCGACGCCGAGGCCGCGCTCCGCGCAGACCTCCATGACCTCGCGCGGCGAGAGCGTTCCCGTACTCCAGACCTCAGGCGCAGAACCGAGGTCGCGCGCGAGGGCCTCGTCCTCCTCGCTCATGGCCCGCGCCGCGTCCGCGAGCGTCCGTCTTATGGAGTCCGTCCGCAGGAAATGCAGGGACCACCGCGACGGCGGGTGCGGTCGAATGCACCGCGCGAGGCGGATCAGGTGCTTCCGCCGCAGGCGCGCGAGCTCCAGCGACGCGCCCGCGCCGAAGGCGCCCCCGACGTCCCCCAGCGCGTCGAGGCCGCCCTCGGCCTTCCCGTCGCCGCCGGCCGCTTTACTAAGTGCGTCCAGCAGCTTCGCGTGCCGCCGCTTGATGTCCGCGCTATCCTCCGTCGCGAATGTTAGTGCTTGATTATCGGTCCAGAACTCCGGTGTTAATAAAGTGCGCGGCACGAGCGACGCGACACCGACCAAGACCAGACCAAACGGCGGCGGTAACGGGTTGGCGAAGAAGGGCAGCATCCGCAACGAGTGCGACAGCGTCTGGCTCTTGACGCGCCGCTCGTGCCAGCTCAAGCGCCGCGGCGGCAGCGTCGCGTTCCTCTCCTCCTTCCTGAGCCGCCGCCAGGTCTTCACGTCGCCCCACAGCTCCTTCGCGCCGCTGAAGTAGGCCCTGATCGACGCCCGGAGCCCCTCGTCCGTCGCGTTTGTCGTCGCGTTGGCGTGCGCCGCGTTGAGGTCGAGCGCGGGGCCGCTGGCGTTGAGCGCGGGCGCAAAGCCGGTGGCGTTCAGCGCGGAGGCATTGCCCAGCGTTCCCGGCGTTCCATGGGTAAGTTGGGGCGCAGACCCGCCTCGGCACCGCAGGCGCAGCGGGCGCGCCGCGGCGAGCGCTGCAGTGGAGCAGAGGACGACGAATCGGCGTGTGAGTGCCATGCCCAGCGGTGATGCAGCTAGCACTGACCCAGGTGCCCTGAAACTCGTGCTCTGCCGCGTTTCTCTCGCGGGTTTTCCTCGCGGGTTTTTACACGGGTTTTTTGTTTGGTTTACTTTAGCTGCGTTTAACGAGCAAACCAGCTTGTGTACTTGTGTACTGTGACTACGTGCACCCAGCACGTATACGACCGGTCGCAGATCCGCACTCGTATGACGAGCAGCAACACTGTGCAGCATTGAAAAGCAAGAACAAAAAAGACATGACAATCCTGCGGGCGGCCCTCTCTCGCCTCCCGACGAATCCCACCTCGCTGGCAAGAGCAAGGCTTCCGACGCGAGCAGTTGCCTCATGGCGAACGCTGGCGACGGCGGCCGACGCCGACGCCGGGCCCGTCGTCAAGGCGATTAAGAAGAACATCCAAATAGCGAACGAGCGGGCGTTCACGGAGTGGCAGAGCGAGGCCGAGGCGATCTGCGCGCGCGCGACCGGCGACGACGCCGGCATCTCCGTCGCGCGCTTCGATCGGCCCCTCGACGCCACGCGCCGACGGCACGACGTCGTCGTGACGTTCCGGAACCGCATAGTGTACGAGGCGTGGGAGGCGAGCCAGGAAAAGCGGGAGTGGATCGCGCGCGGCGAGGCGCTGCAGTGCCGCGTCGGCGACAAGACAGCTAGTTTAGATGATTTCGTGGCGGTCAGGGTCGAGGGCGAGCCGCACCTCCAGAAGTTCCTGCCGCAGTACGTGGCGATTATTGGGGGGCTCTACCCGACGCTCCTCTTCTTCCAGAACATTCTCATTCCTTCCTTAAAAAACATTCCCGCGCTCGGCGCGCTGCCTTCATCAATGTTCGTCTTCGGCCAGGTCATGCTGATCACCGCGACGATGCTCAAGCTGAGCGTTCCGACGTCGAAGACGATCATGGACTTTTACCTGCAGCCGGGCGGTTGTAGTGTAGGGAACACGCTCGTGGTTATTGGCGGCTTCGCGTCGTTGGTTACAGGAGTGTGCCTCCTCACGGGCGAAGTAGACGGCGCGGCTTTACTCGCGGAGGTCCAGGCGGGGAACTTCTGGCAGTGGGTCGTGCGACCTGGGGGCTAAGTATGAATCCATAAAAATGTGCTGCGGATAATAACTTACGCGACCAGGGGAGCTCCTCAGGAGCTGATGGAGGAGTCGTCGTCGCCGCGCCGCCGCGCCGCGCGCCGCCGCGGCCCCGAGCCCTCGTCGCGCTGCAGCGGCGTCGACTCCTTGGCCTCGTCCTCGGAGTCCGACAGGTCCGAGTCGGGCGCCTTGGCCTCGGGCTTGCCGAACTCGGGCTTGCCGGCGCGGTCCGTCATCTCGACGCCCTGGTCGTCGTCGCCGCGGCGGTCGAGGAGCGGCTTCGCGTCGTCGTCGTCGTCGTCGTCGCTCTCCGCCTTGGATTCGGCCTTCTTCTTGCGCGAGAGCAGCTTCGGCATGCGCGGCGCGCGGAACGACGACTCGCGCCGTGGTCGCGATTGGAGCGTGGCGAGGTCCGGCAGCTCGGGGTGGTCTGCCATCCAGGCGCGGTGCACGTAGAAGGCCAGGCCGCCGAAATCGAGGCCGATCATCATGATCGCGAGCCCCAGCCAGAAGCCGAAGCTCAGGGCCTCGGCGGGCGTCGCCCACTCGTCCCCGTCCCGGTCGTGCTTGACGCGGTCCTTGTGCGCGTGGGGCGCCATGACAAAGACACCTGCCGAAAGTATGACGAGTCCCACGAGACCCAACAAAAAGCGCAGCATCGCGAGCGTGCGCAGACTGGGCGGCCCCGCGCCGGCGTCCGCCCGCGGCCGCATCCTCTCGTCCAGGTACCGCTTGAGCTGTAAGGAACCGACCCCAACCTCGAACGTGGTCGGGAGTAACACGCATAGCACAAACTGCCACTCGGCGGCCTCGAACTGCCATCCATCCAGCTGGGCCCAAAAAGTCCACAGGCTGCCCACGGCGTGACTCCACACGTGGAACAGCGTCACGCGCGGCCAGTCCAGCGTCAGGGCACTCACAAGGCCGATGTAGTCTATCAATAGACAGAGGTAGCCCCACCACAGGACCACGTCGAGGCGGAACGCCGCCTCTCGGTAGAACCGGTTGAGGTCCGCGTCATTCGTGTGGTAGCGCTCCCCGTACAACTCCTGGCCGTACTTGGCCGGCAGCGTCACCTGGATGGCCTCGTGCTTGACTTGATAGAAGCAGACGAGGGAGACCGTGTGGAGCGTTAGTAAGCCGAAGCGCCAGGGGACGAGCTGGCCGTAGAGCATCCTGGCGGGCAGCCTCACTGCCGGTGTGTGGCCCTCTTCTCCGGGGGCAGCTCTCGGCGCGCTGCGGTTAGCGGACCTTTTTGTCGTGTACCCGCACGATTCGAGCTTGTGTTCGGGTTTTTCAGGTCAATTCGCCCCGTTGACGGCTTTTACTGTGCCTGCGACCCGTACAAGTGTGCGCATTGTATCGCAGCAGATGCTGGGGCAGCCGGCGCGCGGCAGCAAGACGTTTTGGGCAGCAGCACGGCATGGCACGCAGCCCTGTGAAGAGAGAGAGCTTCCGAGGCAAGCTCGCGAAGGAGACTATCTCGTCGTGGACCGCGAGCCTGCGGCCGGACAGCCCACCAGCTATTTCTGACCCCGCGCCCGCGCCGCCGCGGCGACCCCGCGTGCCCTCTCATATTGTGCCTCGACGCTCGTCGTCGCGGTCGCCGGCAAGCATGATGTCGACGCCCGCGTCCAAGCGGTCGCCGGCACTGTCGACGCCCGCGTCCAAGCTCTTTGCACGCGTCGTCGACGAGTCGCCCGCTTCGGCGTCGCCGGAGGCGCACGCGGCCCCCTTGCCGCCACGAGTGCGCTGGCGGGAGCTCCGGACGGCCGACGGGCGGCCCTACTTCTGCGACGCGTCGACTGGGGAAGTGCGGTGGGACGATCCGGACGCGGCGTACCGCACCACGGGCGTGTGGACCGAGGCGACGACGCCAGACGGTCAAACGTATTTTTACCATACTGGCACGCTGGAAAGCTCCTGGGCGGATCCGGCTCGTGCCGACGCGGCCTGGGCGCGGAGCAGGACGCCCGAGGGCTTCGAATTCTGGTACCACACTTCAAGTGGGGAGACGTCTTGGGAGCCCCCGAGCTGACTGTAAGTATCATGTGTATAGCCACCGAGTCGCCTGGCTGTAATTAGGACTCGTGTGAGGGCGTTGTTGTTACGGTGCTAGGACTAGTGGGCGGGCCCCGGGGGGGAGACACCGCGCGCGCCCCAATGTAAAACGTGCGGGTCCATGAGAGGCAGGCCCAACTTGGGACAGCGCGCCC
>Ga0114994_10000416_pt1 | contig 28439 bp, 16 predicted proteins | sample ArcticOcean_MG_C_9_FD_87043 | JGI IMG/M metagenome (GOLD analysis project Ga0114994, IMG submission 87043) | Marine microbial communities from western Arctic Ocean - ArcticOcean_MG_CB2_152 | ecosystem: Environmental > Aquatic > Marine > Oceanic | place: Arctic Ocean: Canada Basin | collected...
CAAGTGCAAGTTCGTCTTCTATTGCGACGCCGCGTGCCAGCGCAAGGCCTGGCCGTCGCACAAGCAGGAGTGCGGGAACGCGCTGGACCGCCTCTGCCTCGCGCTCGAGCGGAACGCGGCGACCATCAACACGCGTGCCGCGAGCGCCCGGGTGCTGGCGAACGAGGCCGACGACGCCCGGCGGGCGGCGCAGAACTGAGGCCCGCGCGCTGTAGTGGAATTTGTGCGTAAGAGTGTTACCTTCAACGGGCGATCTGGATAATACAACGGTTAGGCCCCTAGAGCGCCCCCGGCACGGCCGGGATCTTGACCGCGACGAAGTAGCCCACGGCGTCCGTGGGCAGCGTGTGGCGTGGGATCCTGAGCATGTCGTCACTCGTGGGCGAGGGCGTCATCTTGATGGCGCCCTGGACCTGGGGCGGCACGTCGTTCAAAGCGATGACGTCCCCGATGAAGACGCGCGTCGTGGCGAAGGCGGCCTTCGCGTCCTCGTAACTGCGCGTCAGCTCGAGGATCAGCTCCTTGCCGTCGTACTCCCAGCGGCCCACGGCCTCGACGTAGGGGATGCCGTCCGTGGCGCCGACCTTGATCTTGCCGTCTTTTGATAATTCCATGAGCGTCTTGGCGTCGTCGGCGTCCTCGCGCTCCTCGAGCTCGTACTGGCCCACGAAGGACGCGTCCGTGTACTCGGCCTCCGCGGGCTTGTCCGCGGCGTAGGCCAGCTCCGGGGGCGCCGCGAACACAGCAGATACCCGGCTTGCAGCTCTGAGGGGCGCCACGAGCGCGCTCGTCTGCGCGACCGCGAGAGCGATGGTGAGGACGCGCATCGCTTCTTTTGTGGCACGAAAACGGTAGCGCAGCTGTATGCGCAAGAGCAGCAATCAAGGATGCAGATGCTTGAGATGCACTTTTTGAGAATTAATACCCGCACGGAAAGCGGTGCACCAGAAAACCGTAAACCTCGAGGGAACGATACAGGAGGAGTCCTAGATGACGAGGAGTGGGGCTTCGCATGCCCCAGGCGGCTGCGCGCCTCCGCACGGGTTTCGCAGGCTGAGCGCTAACAAAAATCGCGTCGGCCATTAAACGTGAGCAGCAGTATTGGACACCGTAGGGCTGCAAGCCGGACCCGTTGCATACCTCATCTTTAGCACTTGATCGCTGCGGTACCGCGACCGAGCATAGCTCACATCAAGTCACAGCCAAGCCACTCACCAGCACTGCACAGCGCGGCGCGCAGACGCCTGCGTACACGTTGCAGAAACGCAGCACCGCAAATCAATAGCATGGGCGCCTCCTACGCCAACACCCCCGACGACACCGCCGCAAGTGGCGCCTCGGCGTTCTACACGCTCGTACTGCTGAGTTTGTACCTCGCCGCAGTTACCCCAATCATCATCACGCGCATAGCCAAGCGCAGCGGCAAGCCGCTCACGGTCCTGCTCTGCGCGAGCTGCGCCGGCGCCCACGTGGCGTTCCGCAGCGTGCACCCCGTGGCGGTGGCGTGGGCCGACGCGTCGTCGGTCTTCGACCCCTACGACATCCTCCAGATCCCCTCGAGCGCCAACGCGACCGTGGTCAAGAAGGCGTACCGCCAGCTGGCGCGCACGTCGCACCCGGACAAGGGCGGCGACGCCGAGGCCTTCCGCCGGGTCCAGAGCGCGCACGCCGCGCTCGCCGGCGACGCCGCGGCGCGGCGCAACTACCGGGACTTTGGGCACCCGGACGGGCCGCGGCCGTCCTTCGCGGGCTTCGCCCTGCCGCACGGCTTCGAGGGCTGGGCCGTCGGGTTGTACGCGCTGCTACTGGTGGTGGTCTTGGTGCCGGTGCTCGCGACCGTGGGGGGCCGCCGCGCGCCGCCCGGGGCCCTGCCGAAGAAGGCCACGGTGGCCGCGCTGATGCGGGCGCTGCACGAGGCCGCGCCAGCGCACGTCTCGACGTGGCTGCTCATGCTGGGGACGTTGCTGGACGAGGTCGAGGGCGTCGACGCGAGCGAAATTGACGACGTCGAGCGCGCGGCCGTGGCCCACGTCGCCGAGGATCTGGATGCGGACGACGGCTTCGCCGTCGTCCAGACCCTCGAAGGCCTGACGGCGACGGGCGCGCTACTGATCCGGCGCGCGGCGTCCGGGAGCAGGCGCCTAGACGAGGAGACCGACGCCGCGAAGCGGGAGGCCCGGACGCTCGACCTCGCCGCGTCCCTTTCCCGCGCGGCCTTCGAGCTCTCGGGCGGCCCCTGGCGCCCGGTCTCGCAGCTCCAGACGGCCATCGGCGCGCTGCAGTGCATCGGCGCGCCCAAGAAGCGCGGAAAGGGGTCGGTGCTGGCTATGGCGCTGGCCGTCTATGACGACGACGAGGCGCTGCCCGACGTGCGGTCGTCGGATTTAGCCACGGTCGACGTCAAGGTTTCAGTGCCGACGACGCTGGCCCGCGAGTGGTACTTAGTGCTGTCGCACGACGGCGCGCGCACCGCCGCGTGCCTGCCGGTGCCGATCGCCAATTCGGATATGGACGACTGCCGCGGCGAGATCCGGACGCAGGTGCACGTGCCGCGCGAAGTCGGCCGCCACCAGCTCACCGCGCAGCTGCGGGCGCTCGACGCGCGCGGCGTCGACAGCGACGTGCGGCGCCACACCTACCGCCTGCTCCCGCAGGAGGAGGACGCGCCCCCGCCGGAGGACGAGGACCAGGAATGAAGACCACGAGCGAAGTAGATTAAGAAAATTGTGATCATTAGGGCGTTGTCACACGGCGACGACAGTTGTCACGGCGACGCCGCCTCCTACACCGGCGCATGCTGCGGCAGGCGCCAGCGCGGCCGCGCCCGGCGCGGCAGGACCCACTTTAGGACGGGCCCGCCCGCCGGCGCCAGGGCCACTTCGACGCCCCCGGCGACCAGAGAGGCGCGGGCTGTATGAAAGTGGGGGCAGAGGAACGACGGACCGGTCGCGTGGCAGGTCTCGCACGCGCCGTCCTTCCGGTCGCGGCAGTGCCCAATGAGGCGCGCCCGGATCGAGTCGGCCGCCTCCGTCGCGTTGGGGCCCAGGACCGGCACGCCGCGGTGGACCCATCGTCCAACGCCGCTGTCCAAAACATATACGTAAGGTCGCACGCGCGTCGGAAATTAAAGGTCATGCGCTCCCGCGTGGCGTCGTCGGCGCCCGCCGCCGCCCGTTCGACGATCGCGCGGTAGGCCTTGGCGCATTCGCCGAAAGGGTCGCCGCCGTACATGTCGATCCACGCGTCCAGCTCCGGCGAACGCGTCGCATCGCGGTACGTCGTGGCGCGTAGCTCGCGCATCTTCACACCGACGTCGTTGTAGACCCAAAAACACGGCAACAACGCCGCCAGCCCCTCGCACCGCCCATCGGCGACGCACCGCAGCAGGAATGAGGTGATGGCGAGGGTCGTCGGCGCCTGCTCGTCGACCGCGAGGGCTTCGTCGCTCACGCCCAAGGCGGCAAGAGAAGACGCGTGGAGATCCTGCTCCTCGACGTTAGCGTCATCCGCGATTTTATGCAAATAAGCCGCTTCCGCCAGTGACACGTCGTCCTCATCGAGTGCCGCTAGCGCCGCGAGCCGCCGCATCGCGAGCGCGAAGTCCTGGAGGAACTTCGCGTCCTGTCTTATATAACATTCGAACGCCGCCGGGGCAAGCGTGCCGTCGAGCATTGCGAGGAAGAAGGGATGGTTTGCCGACGCGCGCACGCAGGCGCCCGAGGCCGCCCACATAGCAGGCGTGTGCGGCAATGCATCAATGTCTGAAATCAGTTTCCTTGAGCTAGTAGGGGTAGTGTGCATGGCGAATGTGCTTGCCTCAGTTGTTTGAGGCGCGCAGTATCACGATGCTCAGAGTTTGCAAGCACAGCGCTGCTGCTCAGATTCAACTGCTGCTCAGCTAAAAACGACGGCAGCTAAGACGCTGATCGCGCTGAGCAGGATGGCCTGGGAGGTTCCGATTTCAGATTTAGACGGGTTTTGGCTCACCGCACTCCGCGCTCACTTTGAGCACGCAACACCAAGCGCGGCACGCACGCAAGATTGGGGTTTGCTGCGCGTGAATGCGTTGCTACCTAGCTGTCTTCTTTCTCCTCCATTCCTCCCACCAACTCGAAAGAATGGCTGCCAAAAAGGTAGCGGCAGTGATTGGCTATGGACCAGGCATCGGTCACAGCTGTGCGACGCTCTGGGCCTCGAAGGGCTACGCGGTGGCTCTCGTGAGTCGCACGGCGTCGAAGCTCGAAGCCGCCACGAAACGGATCCCGAACTCCGCCGCGTTTCCGTGCGACACCACCGACAACGCCGCGCTCAAGACGACGATGGCGGCCATCGCCGAGATGCTGGGACCGGTCGACACGTTATTGTACAACGCGGGCAACGGCGTCTGGAAAACTTTTGATCAGATCACGGTGGAGCAACTCGACATGAGCATGAAGACGAATGTCTATGGGTTGCTCACGTGCGCACAGTGCGTGACGCCCACGATGATCGAGAAGGGCAGCGGTAACATTATCATCACGGGCGCGACGGCTTCGCTGCGCGGCATGCCTTTTACGAGTGCCTTCGCGGCCGCAAAAAGCGGCCAGAAGACCCTCGCGCAGTCCATGGCGCGCCAGCTCTGGAAGGAGAATGTGCACGTTTCCTACGCGATCATCGACGCCGGCGTCGGGGAGGGCGAGGGCAAAATGAGGCCGGACTCCATCGCCCGGGAGTACTTCCACCTCGCCTCGCAGACGCCCGACTGCTGGTTCTTCCAGCACCACATCCAGTGCAAGACGTCGGACATGAGCCTGCTCTGAGCGTGTGGTGTCTCCCTGCCTAATAACCTGTATATATTGTCACGAAGCCGCGTCGTCTATGACGTGCTCCCAAACGCCACCGACGCGGCATGCGAAATGTATACCGCGCGTCCACCACCCTCATTTGATCATTTTTATTTCTTAGCTACCCCGCGGAAGCGTCACGACCCCGAACGACACGGAAGCGTGCCGCGCGGCGTAGGCCACCGAGAACGTGCTGGCGTTTCGTCGTGGTGTTAACGCGGCCACGGCGCACGCGCCCGTCTGCGGCGACGCGAAGGGTGCGTCGACGCGGCGGAAGCCGCCGTGGCTACTCGCCGGCGATCCCAGTTCATGAGCGTTCCCGCGATTGAAAAACATGGACATGTGCGGTGCGTCGCGCGCCACGACGGCGACGTCGACGCGGCCGTCGCCGTTGAAATCGGCACACGCCACACCGCACGCGTACTTGCACGTCGAGGACTTGCACACGTCCCGGGGCGGCCCGAACCCAATGACGTCGCCCCCCAAGTTCCGGTACCACAGGACGGCGTCGATAAATTTGTACGCCACGACCAGGTCCAGCAGCCCGTCGCCGTCGACGTCCGCGGCGCACGCGTCGCGGGCCCCGAGCCGCCCGCGCCGCTCGACGGGGTGGATGGTCGACTCGCCCTTCTTGTGGGCGGCCGTAGGCTTCGCGATGACGACGGGCGGGATGCGGTTGTCCAGCAGCACCATCTGCGGCTTCGAGCGCTTCGTTAAATTGGCCCGGAGGCGCGCGATGAGCACCGCGTGGAGGAACTTCGGCTTGAAGCCCTCCAAGTTACGTATTCTTCGCTGCCCAGCCCTCAAGATGACGACCAGTTCCACACCTACCGCTCCGACTGGCACACCACGGATCCGCGCGTGGAGTTCTCCGTCGACGGCGTGCTGGTGGTAACGAACCGTGAGCACGTCCCGACGCTGGCCTCGCGGCTCTGGATTGCGGCATGGTTCCCGAGGGACTGGGCGGGCACGCCCTAATTCGACACGGCCGAGCTCGTCGTCGACTGGGTGCGCATCACGCCCTTCCAGGAGGAAGGCGACGAGTGGAGTCCCGAGTCCTTCCCGAACGACGGCTGGAGCTCACGGTACCCCAAAGACGAGTGCCTGGCGGAACCTGCGCCCACGCCCGCGCCCAAACCGACGATCACGACTCAGAAGCCGACGCCGCGACCGACCACTGCGGCTACGACCCCGGCATGCCTCATGTGCCAAGCGTGCGACGGCGACGACGACGAGTGCCCAGCATCTATCTGGTGCCGCGCCAACGGCGTCTGCCAGGGCTTTCCGGACTACACGTCTTTCGACCCGGACGGCGAGTGTTGCGGCACGACCGCCACACCCCGGCCCACCTCTCTCCGAGGCACGACGCCGCGGCCCACGGTCGCCACCGACGGCGAGTGCCTCGCGTGTCACGCCTGCGGAGGCAGCGCCGACTGCCCCGCGACTACCTACTGCAGAGGCAATGATGTCTGCCAAGGATTCCCCAACTACTCCTCTTTCGACCCCCACGGCGAGTGCTGCGCTCAGCCGTGACGTACGACTAATACAAAAACATTACGACTTCTCCGAGCAAGCCGCGATCCCCGTCTTCGCGTAGGACCCGCCCCAGTCCGTCCCATCGAACTGCCGCACCTCCACGGAACTGACAGATCCTTCGTCAAGACACGACACGGTCACCGCGACGCCGTCGGGGTTGCTCCGCGGGTGGTAGAACGCCTGTACGCCGCAGACCCGACAGAAGCGGTGCCGCGCCACCCCCGTGCCGAAGCGGTACTCGGACAAGCAATCCTCGCCCGCGTCCAGGAAGAAGTCCGACGCCGGAACGATAAAATGCGTGTTTTTCTTCATGGCGCAGATCGAACAGTTGCAGTCCCACGCGACCAGGTGGCGCGGCGCCCGCACGCGGAAGCGCACGGCCTTGCAGTGGCAGCCGCCCGCGTGTTCGACCAATTCTTCCTCCGCCATGAGAAGCTGGTCAATAATAAGCGGCAGCGCCCTCGCCACGCTTCGGACACACGCGACCGCACTCCCCTCGGGCACGACCAGGACCAAAGCCTCGCCGACGATCGCCGCGGCGGGCGCCTCGAGCGCGTCGCCCGCGGCCAGGGCCATGGCGCGCGCGAGGCCCGGCGCGCGGCGGTGGGCCGCCAAGGCCTTCGCAAACGCCGGCTCTTGCGGATTCAGACCAAGGCCACCGCACGCCACGACGACCGTCGCCGTCGCCGCGAGGGCCTCGAGCGCGGCCAGCGGCGCGGCGCCGCGGATCGGCGGGCTCGTCGATACGCGCAGGCCCGTCGCGGCCGCGACGGCCGCGGCGCCGGCCGCCGCCGCCGCGGCCCGCGCGTCCGCGGACTGCTCCTCACCCGCAATCGCGACCGCGACCACGACGCCCGACGCGTGCCGCGTATTCGCGTCGACGGTCGCGGCGGCGGGCGGCGGCGGCGGAGCCGAGGACAGGAACGGCGCGCCGGCCACGAGTGGCGGCGGCGCCGCGATCAAGAGTCCGGCGACGGTCGTGCCCGCCGGCAGGGCCGTCGTCGCCCCGGGCGCGACGAGGTGGGCGCGCCCCCGCTCGGGTAGACACGCGAGCGCGTGCGCGCCGCGCATCGAGAGGAGCCGCGACGACCGCTGGACGCCTGTCGACGCAGCGGCGATCGCCCCCGGCTGGCGCACGCGGTACGGCGCATTGTCGGTGGTACCGCCTTGCAAGGACAGCGCGACGCGGTGGAACTCGGGCCGCGCCGCGTCCAACGAAATGCTGTCGGAGATCGTCACCGGGACCTCGGCCAGCGCGCACCGTGCTCGTGCCACGCCGTTCAAGCGCTTCAGGCAGGGCACGACGAGGAGCGACGCCGTCGTCAGCGCCGACACGGGGTTCCCCGGCAGCGCGAAGGCCCAGCGCGGGGCGCCCGCCGCGTCCGAAGAAAACGACGCCGCGTCTAACGTCGCGAAGGTCGTCGGCTTGCCTGCGCGGACGAGGCCGTCGTGAAAACTGGCGCGGCTCTCGCGAAACCGTCGTGACCCTTTCGCGGCCGCGCCGACGGCGTCGCGGCGTCATGAAAACGGTATCAAGACGCCGCATTCCTTACCGGGCTTCATGTGCAGCCGCCCAAAGCGCACCTTACACCGCGCCGCCGCCTCCAGCGCCCGCTTCGCGAAGTCCGCGCGGCCCACGGAGGCGCCGCCCGTCGTCACCACGACATCGCAAGTCTCCAGCGCGTCATTTAACGCGTCCTTCCAGGCCCCGAAGTCGTCCGGGAGTATCCCGCCGTCCTCCACGATCGCGTTCCCGCCGTACGCGGACCCGTCACCAAGTAAGGCGATCAGGCCGGCGCGGTTCGCGTCGCGCACGTGGCGCGTCGCATCGAACGGCCCGCGCTGGTGGAGTTCGGCCCCGCTCGAGTAGACGCGCACGCGCGGCCGGCGGCACACGTCGACGTGGTCGTGCCCGGCCGCCGCTAGAATAGCGAGGTCCGCAGGCGCTAGCTCCGTGTGGGGCGCGCAGAGCTCGTCGCCCGCCGCCCAGTCGCTGCCCACCGTTCGGACGTCCGCGCCCGGCCGGAGCGCCGGCAATGATACGACCTCGCCTTGTATCGAACAGTGCTCCTGCTTCGCGACTACGTCGGCGCCCGTCGGGAGGGGCGCGCCCGTCGTGATGTAGCGGCACGCGCCGCGAGCCAATGGACTGGTGCTCGCACCGCCCGCGAGCTGCGTCGCCCGGTCGTTCCTTAATTTTTGCGGCGCCTCGGTCGCGTGGCAGCAATAGCCGTCGCTGATGGACGCGCGGAACGGCGGGTGCGGCGCGCTCGCGGTTATGTTATCGGCAAGGCAGCGCCCGAGCGCCGGCGCGGTCCCACCGTCGAGGAGCGGGACGCGTTCCGTGGGCAGCGGCGCCGCGGCGTCCAGGACCATGCGGAGCGCGGCGTCGACGGCGACCATGGGGTACTTGGCGCCGTCATCGTCCTGCGGCATTTTGCTGAGGTCCTCTGTCCCGAGCTTCTGAGGGGCGCACAGCTGGTCACCGCTGTAGCAGCGGTCTCTTTTGTCACCTTATCTTGAGCTTCTGAGCACCGATGCCAGCAGCTGTGGCGCGTAGTGGCGTAAAACTTGGGTTGCACCCGCATACTCGAGCTGAAAAACCCGTGGCCTGGCGCGAGCAGTCGAGCGAGTGACGCCTTTGCCTTGCAGACTGCCTTACTCAGACGCAGACTTGCATCAGGGTGCAGCTTTGTCACAGCATCGATCGATCAAAGCGTTGCAACTCCAGAGCAGGGTGCACCAGATCACACAAACGCCTGAAGCGCAGCGCTCGCACACACCACAAGCATGGCAGCAGTCGTGGAGCGCGTGCTCGCGGGCCTCGACGAGGACTTATTGGAGTACGTGACGGGCCTGTGCGAGGACGCCGACGACGACGCCGAGCTCGCGGAGGCCGTGGCGGCCTTTTGCCTGTCGAGCGAGCTCTGCGAGGAGGAGGACGAGGCGGCCGCGAAGGCGCAGGAGCTGCTGGAGGCGCTGGAACGGGGCGCCCAAAAGCCGGTCGCGATAGCAAAAGCGCTCCCCGCGTCCAAGGCGCGGGCGCCCAGCGCCGCGCTCCTCGCCGCGAAGAGCGTCTTCACGGCGCCGCACGTGGTCGCCGTGGCGCCCGTTGCGGCCGCCGCCAAGGGACCGCAGAAAGAGAAGAAACTTAAAAAAGCCCCGAAAAAAGTCGTGGACCGCACGTCCGTCGCGCACAAGAAGGCGGAGCTCGAGGCGGAGATGGAGGCCGCGCGCGTGCGCGCCTGCCGCGCGCGGTGGGCGCGCGGCGCGCACAAGGGCGCCATCGAGGCGCGGAGCTTCTCGCTGGCGAACCCGGGTGGCGGCCTCGATTTGATTGATGACGCGGCCTTCACGCTCGTAAGGGGTAGGCGGTACGCGCTCGTGGGCCGGAACGGCAAAGGCAAGTCCACGCTGCTCCAAGCGGTGGCCGCGCGGCGCGTCGGGAGCGTGCCCGAGGCCTGCGCCATGCACTACGTGCACCAGGACATTACACTGAGTGAGGAGCAGGAGGAGTTACGGCCCGTGGACGTGGTCCTGGACGCGGACGTGGAGCGCCGCGTGTTGCTCAGTGATGTGGCATCCATTAACGCCAAGCTGAAAGACGCGAACGCGCAGGAGGAGGTCATATTAATGAAGGAGCTCCAGAAGACAGAAGAAAGATTGGAGACGTGCGAGGCCGACTCGGCGCATCGGCGGGCGGACGAGCTGCTGCAGAATTTGGGGTTCAGCGAGGCGTTACGAGGACGGCGCATGCGGGAGCTGTCGGGCGGCTGGCGCGTGCGCACTTTTTTGGCGTCGGCGTTGTTCGCGCGGCCCGACGTGCTTCTGCTAGACGAGCCGACGAACCATTTATCGATTGCGGCGGTGTTGTGGCTCGCGAGAGAACTGACCACCAACGAGATCTGGGCGGATCGCGTCATCGTATGTGTGAGTCACGACCGGACCTTCCTGGAGGACGTGTGCGGGGATGTTTTACATATCTCGGGCCACTGCCGGCGCCTGACGCAGACGCACGGCGACTACGCGACGTTCGCCGCAAGGCGCGCCGAGAAGCTCCTGCACTGGCAGCGAAGTCAGCAAAAAAGAGAGCACGAGGTCGAGACTTTGAAAGAGTACGCGGGCCACGGCTTTCGCTACGGCGGTTCCAGTTCCCAGATCAAAAAGATGAAAATGAAGGCCAAACAAGCGGATAAGATGCAGGAGGTCATCGACGAGGAGGCCGACGAGGGCCAGGATTTATTGGAGGACCAGGAGTTGCCGCTGGAGCTGCAGTGCGGCGGCTCGTTGCCCGGGAACCTCATTGCTTTAAAGGACGTCGGTTTCAGGTACCCGAACGGGGAGTGGCTGTTCCGGGGGGCGGAGCTGGGCGTGGACGGCAAGAGTCGCATCGTGTTTCTGGGCGAAAATGGCAACGGCAAGACGACGTTAGTGAAGCTCCTCACGGGTAGTCTGGAGCCGGTCGAGGGCGAGTGTAAACGGGCGTCGGGCGTGAGAATAGCACTAGTGAACCAGCACCACGCGGACCAGCTCGATTTGAAAAAAACACCGCTCCAATTCTTACTGGACAAGTTCCCCGGCAACGGCGGTAATGATCACGAACTCAAACTGCGGAGCCACCTGGCGAAGTGCGGCGTCACGGGCGGGACGCCGGACCTCCAGAACATTTCCGCCGCCGCGTTAAGTGGCGGCCAACGGAGTCGCGTGGCATTAGCGGCCGTGTCCTACACGGCGCCGCACGTGCTCGTGATGGACGAGCCCACCAACAATTTGGATCTGGAGTCCGTGGCCGCGCTGGCGGAGTGCGTGCGGAGCTTCCAGGGCGCCGTGGTCGTGGTCTCGCACGACCAGTTCTTCGTGGACGCGGTGTGCACCGAGGCCTGGGTCGTGAACGGCGGCAAGGTGAAGCGTGCGGCCTCCTTCCGGGCCTACGTGGAGAAGCAGGTGCGCAAGCTGGAGGGGTAGGATTCTAACTTTAGTGGTGTGAGGTTTTTTGTCTACTACCCAGGGGCCGGTCGCGGCGGCGTGGCGTGCGAACCCTCTACGACGAACCCTCGCCATCGACGCGCCGACCGGCACTCGCGTCACTGTCGACTCGGATACTATCTACGCGGGTGAATTCTCGCATGCGGACTACTTCTAGTAGTACCATTGAAATATACGACAAGACTTAGATCGCGAAGCAGCGCCCCTCCCCGGACCACTGCGGGAAGGCCTGCTTCGGTTTGCGCCCGCCCGGGTAGATGACGCGAGGCGGCCTGGCCGGGTGGACCACCGGCGGCGGGTGCGGCAGTTGGTCGAAGGGCAGTTCCACCGACTCGTCGGACTCCCACTCCTCCACGGCTTCGTCGGACCGGCGCGCCGCGTCCGGGGCCACGCCCCGCTTCTGGCCCCGCCGCAGCGCCAGCACCGACTCGGAAGGGTAGCCCTCCAGGTCCTCCCGCACGTAGATTCGCAGCTTGGAGGTCGAGAGGTGCGGTGCCTTGTGGAAGCCAAAGTTGTTCAGCTGCCGCTGGAAGCTGCTGAACTTGCCCGTCCGGAAGAACTTGGCCAGGATGGGCTCCACGCGCTCCTCTGGCCGGGCCACGACAACGCGCCCGTCGTCCCAGTAGATCAACGAGGGAAATTCCGTGAACATGCAGTAGAGCTTGACCACAAAATCTGGTGCTTTAGCCCCGCCGCTTCGGAGGAGACGCTGGGCCTCGCGGCCGGCGGCCGAACACGCGGCGTCGTCCAGCGCGCGGCGCCGCGACTTGGCGTGGGCCAAGGCGGCCTTCGAGTCGCCGCGCTTCGCCGCCGCCTCCTTGAGGCCTTGTTCGTTGTGGGCCTGGGCTAACAAGGCGGAGGCGCCCGTGTCGTGTTCGGGTGTGTGCTCCATTGTTTACGGCTTCGCTGGCTCTCTTGCAAGGTGACTGATGACTTAGCGGGCTTGCCCACTTGCCTCCGGCAGGGATTGCAGAGCGGGCTAGCGCTCGTGCGTCCGGCAGGGATTTCGGTGCGGGCTTGCGCTCGTGCCTCCGGCAGGGGCAGCCGATTGTGTGCGTCGTAGCGCAGAGCACAGACTGTACAATCTCATGGTTTCGGGTTCGGGTTCGGGTTCGGGTTCTTCATACGGGTTTTTTCATCGGGCCGGTCTTTGCATCGCAAGCGATCTTCACAGCGGTGACGTACGGTCCGGCCGCTGGTCGCTGCCGCTGCGCCGCCAGCGCAGCATTCCCGTCCTCAGCGGCAGCCACGCGTAAGCATGCGCTGGCTGCTCCTCCACCTGGCAGCCTGCGTCGTCGACGCGCGGCTCGGCGCCAAAGCGAAGCCCGACGACCTCTACCGGGGCCCCGGCGTGCAGATCTTGAACCGCGCCGCCGTCGCCGCCATCACAAAAAACAAAACGGACGCCCGGGGGTGGATTATAGCCTTCTACGCGCCCTGGTGCGGCCACTGCCGCCACTACGCGCCCGAGTTCAAGCAGTTCGGGAAGAGTCTTGCGAAGTACCCGGACTTCCGCGCGGGCGCGGTGTCCTGCACCGCGGAGAAGAAGGCCTGCGACGAGAACAAAGTGCAGGGCTTCCCGACCGTCAAATCCTTCGGCGCGCTGGGCCACGACGTCGTTTTGAAGAAGCGCGCAGCGGGAGAGATGCTGGATTTGGTGCGGGCGGCGGCGCTCGCGGCCGTCGACGCGCCGCGGGCGAAGGCCCGGCCGCCCAAGGCTGCCGCGCCGACGACCCCCCAGCCGAAGGAGCAGTCACTCAAACCGCTGCGCGCTGCGCCGGCGCTTATCGACGCGGCCGCGTCGCTGCGGTTCATGCTGGAGAACGTCTTCGCGGGCGGCGACCAGACGCTCGCGGCGGAGCGGAGCGTCGCGCTGCGGGGCCTGCTCGCGGCGGCGGCGGCGGCGGGCGTGACCGGCGCGTCGGCCGTGGCGCGGTGCCTCGCCGCGCAGCCCAGCCCCACGAAGGACGACTGGGCCGCCTGGCTCGCGGTCGACGGCGTCGTCGCGTGCCACGGCACCACGGAGCGCACTTCAAGAAAACGCTGGACCCCACGCTGCGACCCGGACGGGCGGGGCGTCGACGGGACGGCGTACACGTGCGGCCTGTGGGGCCTCTTCCACGGGCTCGCGCAGGCGCTGGACGCGCGCGACGGCCTGGCCGCGGTCCGCGCCTCCATGCAGTTCTTCGGCTGCGAGACGTGCCGGACGCACTTCCTCGCGCTCTACGATAGTTGTAGTTACGGCCGGTGCGAGAAAAATGCGGACGGGCCTCTCTGGCTGTGGCGCGCGCACAACGTCGTCAACGCGCGCACGCACGGCGGCGTCGCGGACGGCGCCGTGGCGCCGACGACACTGGACGAGGCGTCGGCCGCGTGGGCCTGGCCGTCACCGGCGCAGTGTTCAAATTGCCGACTGCACGGCGCCTGGCAATTAGACCACGTCCGCGCCTTCCTGGCGCGCGAGTACGGCCGGGACGGCGACCCGCGGCGTCCGGCGTCTCTCGTCGCTGCGGCCCCGTCTCATTCCCCCGCGCGCAGGCCGGCGCCATTGGCCGCATCGTCCGCGCCGCCCGACCCACCCGCGGCACACGCGTCGGGCCACGCGCTTCTGATTGCCGGCCTCGCCGCCGGCTGCGCGCTCTGTCTCTGTGTGGTCCGCCGGCCGAAGCGCCGCAGGCGCGCGTACCTGCCCCACTAGGTGGCTGTGTGCTGTTGCTTAATAATCCAGTTGTTGATACATATGCGCACGTGCATATGTATCTGCCAGGAGGTGCGCGCGCGCAGTAGTATATTGTGACATTCAGGTGAACATTACGCGAAAGGGCGCGGGGGGAGGACAGGACCTGACTTCTTCAGGGGGACATGGGCCTGGCTTCTTCAGGCGCAGCAATTGGATCCACAGAGGCCTTTCACCCGCAGCCAGCGCTCGCGCGCGGCCTCGCGCGCCCTCGGCGACTTAGGCTCGCCGTTCTGGGCGTGGAATGTCGCCTCAGGTGGAACTTTGTAGGTCGACCAATACTCGCGGTCGTAGAAGATCGACGACCGGTCGTGCGGCGGCGCCTTCGGGAAGAGATCCGCGAGGAGGTCCTCCTCGACGTCCTCGGTCGGCGCGTCCGGTGTCTCCTCTGGGATGGCCTTCGGTGAGTCCGGGGGCGTCATATCTAGTTCGCTGGGCGCCATGTGGTCGCCGCGCGTTCGCTCTCAATGGCTTATCGGCCGTCAACTTGCCTGAAGCAAAATCCGTCAAGCGTCGGGTCTACCAGAAGCGGATCCTCCCCGGCGACGTCGTTGACTGCCCGCGCCTCCCGGCCGCCCAGCCCTTCGACGTCGGAGTCGTCTTAGGCGCCGAAGAGTAACACATACCCGTCGCCTCCAAGCTAACAATGGAGGCGAGGGTTTGGGGCGGGCCGGGCGTACGGTCACTGTCGAAGCAAAGGCGACTACTACGAAAACAAACATCTTAGAGGGGGAAGCGCCCCGGGGGGTCCGTGGGTCGGCGCCGCCGGCGCGAGCGTGCGCTCGCGCCGGCGCCGCGTCATGGTACGGGCCCGGGGCGCTCCGGCGGGGCCTAGGCCGTCGTGCCCTGTCACGAGGAGCCCATGCCGGCCGTGCAGCCGTAGCAGTGGTTGTCGAAGGTGATCCGCTCCTCGCGGACGTCGTCCGTGGAGCGCAGGTCCCAAATGGACCCGCCCGCGGCCAGGGGCAGGTCCAGCTGCTGGTTGAAGTCGCAGTCGTAGACGCGGCCGTCCCAGTTCACGGAGAGCGTGGTGCGGCACATGAGCGCGGGCGCGGTGTCGGCGTTGAAGTTCCGCACGAGGAGCGCCAAATAATCGCCCAGCTCGCCCCGCCGCGACAAAAAGTCCGCGAAGCGCTTGATGGGCATGTTCGTCATGGTGAACAGTTCGTTGAAGGAGACGCCGAAGTGGCGTTGCAGCTCCTCCTCGTACTTGGCGCGCAGGGCGTCCTGGGGCGGGGGCAGGAACGCGCCCAGGGGGTTGTAGACCAGGTCCAGTTTGAGGGTGTCGCCGTAGCCGACCTCGTTGAGCCGCCGGAGGCCCTCGATGCTCCGCGCGAAGACCCCCCGCCCCCGCTGCATGTTCACGTTCTTGTCCGAGTAGCACGGCAACGACGCCACGACGTGCACTTCATGAGCTGCCAAGAAGTCCGCGAGGTCCTCCTGGCCGGGCTCCGCCAAGACCGTCAAATTGCACCTATCAATAATGTCGACGTCGGGCCGCAGCTCCCTACACCGTTCCACGATGCGGCGGAACTCGGGCTGCAGCTCGGGGGCGCCGCCCGTGAGGTCCAGCGTCGTCACGCTCGGGCTATTGACCAGGACCTCGAGGCACCGGTCCGCGACGGCGCGGGACATGGCCTCGGTCTTCTTCGGCGACGACTCGACGTGGCAGTGGTTGCAGGCCTGGTTGCAGTACAGGCCGATGTTGAGCTGCAGGACCTGCGTGGCGAAGCGCGCGCCGTCGCAGCCGGTCTCCTGTAATAGGTGCGCCGCGAACTCCGGCGCGCCCAGCGCCTCCAGGCAGCGCCGCCGCTCCTTCTTCTCCTCGAGGGTCAGCTTGCGCTGGCCGGACTCCCTCAACTTTTTAGCAGTGAGCTGGAAGTCCGCGTCGTGGCGCATGTCGTCGAGCGTGGCGTCCACGAGGGAGCCCTCCTCGGCCAGCCGCTTCCGCAGGTCCTTGAGCCCCTGCCAGGCGCCGTCCCGGGGCTCGCGCCGGACTTGCTTCGGGCGCGCGAGCTTGATGCGCGCCGTGTCCACGGGCGTGTTGTAGTCGGGTAGGGCCGCCGCCGTCGAGAGCGGCCGCCGGGCGAGGCGGCGCGCGGCGCGGAGGGCCATGGCACCGCGGCGATCTGTCCGCGTCGGTCTGCGCCGGGTGCAACTTGGAGTGGCAGGCCTGGTGCCGGTGGTGGTCCTTTGAGACCCACGTCACAAGCTGCGTTGTCGAAGCACAAATGCCAGATTAGAACGCTACGACCCAGGCTCAGTCCTGCGGCTATGGCCTGCCCGCAGATGTGCCAATGGCTGCACGATGCAGTTTCTGCGTGAGCTTGATGAGCCAGCCACCCTATGCAATTTTGTGACGAAGCGTGTGGACGTGTGAGAGTACAGTTCGCGGACTGGCGCATGCTTCGTCTTGGCGCGCAATTAAATATTTAATTCGGGTTTCATTGCGGTCGTTCAAGGGTAACGTTCCTTCTTGCCGACAGCGCTACGTGCGAGGGTGTGCACAGGAGCAAGCGGCACCTACGCCACGGCGGGTCGCAACTGTGCTGATAGATACCAGCACTACGGCTTCACTGAGCAGCAATTGCAAAACCGTTTTAGGACAGACGGCCGAAAACGCCGCGAGGCGGGGAGCGCCGCACGAGTGTAATACCACGAACCGCCGCGCGGAAGATAGCGCACACGAAAAACAAAAAAGATGAGCCGCTCCCGCTCGAAAACGCCGACGAACAGCGACCAACCGCGCATCTTCGTCGACGTCCGCCTGAGCGACGGCATGGACGGCGGCGGGCTGGTCCGCGACATCCTGCAGAACCTCGGCGCGCGCGTCTACCGGTCGTGGCCCGGGGCCCGCGCGCGTGCGACGCATTTGGTCTGGAAGGACGGCGACGCGCGGACGCAGGAGGAGGCGCGCGGCTGCGGCGCGAAGGTCGTCGGCCTGTCCTGGGTGAACGCCTGCTCGGACTTTAATGACGGCGCCGGCGGCTTCGTGCCGACGCAGGCGCACGAGATCGCGCCGGCGGCGCGGTCCACGGCGCGCGCGTTCCTGATCCAGCGCGAATTCGCGACGACGGCGCGGAAGCGGCGCCAGACGCCGCGCGCGCCCGACACGGCGCGGCTGCGCGCAGAGGACCTGCCCGGCGGCGACGACCCGCGCTTCCGCTCGACGACGTCGGGCGAGCGCACGCCGGCGGTCGCCTCGACGGCGCCCTGGAGCGGCGACTCCGGGGACGCCGCGCCGCGCACGACCGGCGTCGTCGGCGGCACGCCCGCCCCCGAGCCGCCGCGCACGGCGATCCGCGAGGCCTGGTCCTTCACGCAGCGCGACCGGCGGTCGTCCGTCGCGCCCCCCACCGAGGGCGTCTCGAGCGGCGCGCGGCGGTCGTCGTCGGGCTCGGACATCTACTCGCAGAGCGGCACCGAGGCAGTGCCGACGCAGCCGACGCAGCCGCAGCAGGCGGCGGCGGCGCTCTTCTCGCCCCCGGCCGCGCCCGCGCCCGCGCCGACGACGCGCGGCTCGCGCACGTCCGCCGCGGGCGGCGCCGCGAACCTGCTGCTGTCGGCGCGGGACCGCTACTGGGACGACGAGCCGTCGGCGCGCCGGCGCGCGCGCGGCCGGCGCGCGACGCGCGGCTCGCTCGCGCCGGACCCGACGCTGCGCCTCGACGCGCGCCTTGAGGCCGCCTCCCAGGAGTCGTCGCGGCCCCGGAGCGGCGCCACGACGCGGTTGTCGCTTGCGAGCCCGCCCGCGCCCACCGCGCGCAAGCGCCGCCGCGCCGTCGGCGGCCGCGACGACGCGCCGGCGCCGGAGACGACGCCGGCGCCGCCCGCCGCGCGGCCCGCGGTGCGCAAGCGGCGGCGGGTCATCCACGACGACCCCGCGGAGGAGCCGCCGGCGCCGCGCGACGTCATCGTCATCGACGGCTCGCCCGCGGCGACGGCGAACCCGCTGCGCGCGGCGGAGGTGGCGGAGGCGCCGGTGGAGGCGCCGGCGCCGGCGCCGGCGCGCCGGCGGGGCGCGGCCGTAGCCGCGCCTCCCGATGCCACGACGAATCCGCTGCTGCGAGCGGCCGCGTCGCCGCCGCGGGCCGCGCCCGCGCCGGCCGCGCCGCCCCGCGCGGCCGAAGCGCCACTGCGGCGCGCCGCCTCGCCGCGCGCGGCGGCGACGGCGAACCCGATGCACGCGCGCGACTCGCCGACGGCGAACGCGCGGACGCGTCGGCGGTCGCGCGGCGCCGACGACGAGGACGCGCGCCCGGCGAAGAGGCAGCAGAGCCTCGTCATCTCGGCGTCGGGCGTCGACCCCGCGGGCCGCAAAGCTCTACGCGCCGTGGCCGCGGCCGTCGACCGCGGGGGCGGGGGCAAGGCGCGCTTCGCCGACGACGAGCTCCTCGCGAAGCTCAAGGGCGTGCTGCCCGTGCGCGCGACGCACCTCGTCGCCCAGGGCGCCGCGGACGCGCCGGACGCGAAGCCGCCGCGGACGCTCAAGGTCCTGTTTGCGTTGGCGCGGGGCGGCTGCGCGATCGTGCGGCCGTCGTGGGTCGACGCGTCGCGGGCCGCGGGCCGCTGGGTCGCCGTGGGCGATCACCTCGCCGGCTATGGCCCGGCGCGGGACGCCGGCGCGGGTAAACGCATCCTCGACGGGCTGGCCGTGCACGTCGCCCCCGCGGCGCTCGGGCCCAAGGACCCGTCGTCGTCCACGCTGACGGCGCTCGTGTCGGCGGCGGGCGGCCGGTCCGTGGCGCTGCGGCACGCGGCGGTTGCGCTGGTCGGCGCCGACTGGAAGCCCGCGGAGTCGCGGCAGGCGGGGCTGCGAGCGCTGCACCGGAGCGGCTGCGCGCTGCGGTTCCGGTGGCTCTGCGAGGTTGTGGAGGCGGGCGACGCGGGCGCGGTGGAGAGGGGGCCGTACGCGACGAACTAAGTATAGTATAAGACGAGTCTTCCGAGTATGCAACCCACCCACACAAAAAGTAGTTACTAGACCGTCTCCTGCCGGCGCCGGCCCGCCGCCGTGGCGGACCTCGGCCGGCGCGGCCGGCCGTCCTGGTGGTCCCGGCGCTCGCGGCGGCGGCGGCGCCGCCGCTCGGCCGGCGTCTCGTCCGCGAAGCCCCCGCCCGCCGCGGGCGACTGGGGGTTGTCGAAGTACGCGCCGAAGAGGCCGGAGGCGACGTCGTCGCGCAGGGGGGCCACGTCCCGCCGGCGCCGGCCGCTGCGTCCCGTCAGCCGCCGCTTCTGGGCCATGGTGGCGTAGCCCAGCTGCACGGCCCGGCAGTCCTGGAAGACGCCGTCCGGGAAGTGCGGGACGTCGGGCTTGTCGAGCTCCGCGTGGGGGTAGTCCGGCGAGATCTCCGCCCCGCAGCAGTAGCAGAAGTCGCTCCGCTCGCGCGTGCAGGGCATGGCGTCCGTGAGCTTGTGCGTCATGTGGTTGCACGACTCGGGGTCGTCCTTTTCAATGATCTTGAAGCAGCCGGGGCACCGCTGCGCGCCCTGCTGCTCCCGCCACTCCTCCAGCTCCACGTCCGCCCGTTCGGAGCACTTGATGTTCGGGTGCCACGGGCACTTGCACCGCACGCACCACCGGTACGCGCAGTAGGGGCACTGGACCATGGGGTCGCCGTCCCGCGGCAAGTTCACGAAGCACCCGCACTTCAGGCAGTGGATGCCGTCGCCCAGCACGCTCCGGTCGTAGAAGTCGGCGAACTTGTGGTACTCCTGCCGCTTCAACACCCGCCGCGCGTGCACGTCGTGGATGTTCGTGCGGCACCCCGCGTGGTGCATCGGGCACCGTAGGGGAAACATGGAGATGTCGCCTAATGCGGCATGACAATAGCTCCGCATGCAGTCCACGCACACGTCGTGACTACACTGCTTTAATTGGATGACGGGCGTGTTGTCGCCGTAGCAGATGCAGCAGGAGCCCTTGGGCGCTAGGAACCGGTTCTGCACCTCGTGCAGAAAACTCCCGAAGTGCCGCGCATGCTGCAGCCGCGGCGCGATGGCCGCCGCCTCGACCATGGCCGGCTTCCACTGCGTCTTGCCCGACGCCACGGCGACGCGCCGTCTTTGTCTCCGGTCATCGGCCGAGCCCCGAAACACGATGCCGGCCGACATACCTAAGACAAGCACCAAGAAGCCGCCCACGACGAGCACCGCGATGACCGCCGCGGACATCTCGTACTCTTTTATTGTGGGCTTTTCTGGAATATACGCGGGGCTGTCCCAGCACCGCTCCCAGTCCGGCCGCGGGGTCCGCTCGGGGCCCGCCGTCATCCGGACGTTTAAAGAGGTGGTCCCTAAATTCGTGCCCTCGTCCACGTACAGCCGCACGAAGACCCGGCCGCAGAAGACGCGGACCGGCCGCAGCGCCGCCACACAGCACTCCCGGCCCGAGACGCGGTCCCTACAATTCTCGCAGAGCATGACGAGCTGGCCCGCGCTCGTGTCGCCCGCGTAGACCGCGAAGGAGATCCCCCCGCGCAGGAGCAGGGGCGCGTCGAAGGACACGTCGACGTAGGTCACGTCCGCGCGGGGCGCGGCGGCCCAGCCGCAGTCGGGGTACACTTGTGTCGCGTTCCCGGCCCCCAGGGCCCAGGCCGTCGTTACGGAGGCCGTCGCGTAGACGAGGTGGTCCGCCGCCGCCGGGAGCGCGTACCCCTCGCGCATTAAAACGGCGCCCACGTTCAGGACGCCGCAGTGGCGGCGCAGGGTCGTTGCTAAAGCCGAGCGCGCGGTGACGGCGTCGTAGCCGTCCACGAAGGCGACGGTCTGCCGGGCCAGGGTAATGGCGTCGTCGAGCCGGAGGCTCAGGGACCCCTCGGGGCGCAGCTCCGACCGCCACACGGCCGTGGGGCGCGGCAGCGCCGTCTCGTCCGTGGGCCCGGGCCCCAGGCGCCGGGCGGCCTCGCCCCCCTCCTCCCAGGCCGCCTCCACGGCGTCGTCGGACCCGGGCGTTAATAGCAGGACCTTGTCCGTCTCATCATTGGGCGCCGCGGCCACGAAGTAGTGCGCCAGGAAGCCCGTGCCCCAGCGCTGGTCGGTCCCGACCGCGGCCGCCGTGGCGTAGGAAATTCGTAAAGCGCAGCGGTCGCTGTACGAGAGCGCGCCGCACCGCAACGCGAGCGGCGGCGGCGGCTCGTCGCAGCCGCCCACCTGGCACGCGAAGAGCACCTCGCCCGTGTCGGCCGACGTCACGTTCAGCGCCCCCGCGTCCCCTAGGTCCAGGCGCGGGAACGCGAGTACGACCCGCGTCGTCCCCGTGACCGGCGGCGCCAGGATCCACTCGCAGTCCTGGGCCGCGCGCGCGTCCGCGTCCGGCGCGCCGCCGTCGCTGAAGAGGAAGGACGAGGCTCGTAATACCTGGCGCTGCTGCGTGTCCGTGGGGCCCCACCAACTGGCCTCCTGGGCGTCGGGGTCCAGGGGTCCATCCGGCCGGAACCCGCTCCCGCAGCCCTGCTGCGGGCGGTCCGAGAAGTACGCCACGTCGAAGCCGCGGCCCTCTACGACCGCGCTCGTCCGGAGCCGGAAGATCATCGTGGGCGTGCTGGACGCCAGCCACTTTGTTGGCGTCTGTTCACAAAACGTGTCCAGGACCGCGTCGTTCGACACGGTGCCGTCGTAGATGGTCAAGGACCCCGTCGCGCAGTCGGGCAGGTCGATGGCATTGGCGACCAATAGCACGGTGCCCTCGCTCATGTCGATGCGCCACGTCAGGTCCAGGTCGGCCGCGAGCGTATTGAGGCCCTCGTAGGGGGCGCGCACGGACACCGCGGCGGCGGCGCCCAAGCGCATCTCGCCGTCGCCGACGCCGCGCCCGTTTTCGAACGAGGCGTAGTAGCGCGCCTCGAACCCGCTTCCATCGGGCTCCGACGCCGTCTCCAGCGTGACGTACAGGGACGGCGCGCGCGCGTGTAAAATAGGCGGGACCTCCGAGCACGAGGTGCAGTCCCAGAGCAGCGTGCCGTTCGTCGAGGGCCCCTCGAAGACCCGCAATCGTCCACCCCTTAGATCGACGCGGTAGAACGCCAGGGCCAGGGCCGTCGGCGTTTCAACACCGGGCTCCGGGCGCACGAGCCACGCGCAGGTCATGGACGCAGCCATGGCGTCCTGGGGCGCGCTGCCGTCGCCGAAGACGAACGAGCCCGCCGTTAATAACGCGGGCTCGCGCACGTGGCCGCAGCGGTACTTGGGCGCGTCGCTGAAGAAGGCGAAGTCGACGGTCCCGCCCGCGCTCCCGCTCTGACCGATCAGGCGCAGCGTGACGCCTTGATTTGCGTCCGCGACGAGCCACTCCAGGCTTGATGTGGTGCAGTCCCACGTTTTGAGGAGCGGGGGGCTCCCTACTTCGGCGTACGCCAGCGCCCAGGTCGCCGCGTCATAATTCACGGCACCGCCGTACGCCTCCACGACGTCGCCGCAACTTAAGGCGAGGGCGTTCCAGGCTATTGTTAATAATCCTTCGGTCCCGCCGAAGACTTCTGGTCTCAAAACCCACCGGTAGTCCAGGCCCCCGCGCCACCCAAAGGGGGCCCGCACCGAGGTGGCGGCGCCTCCCACCAACTCGACCTTGGATGAACCTGCTCCGGAAGTCCAGCCGGCGCCCTCCGTCCAGTAGATCGCCTGCCAGCCCGTCCACTCGCTCGCCTCCTCCGTGACGGGATTCGTGTAGTAGGCCGAGCCGCTCCCGCTGACGTACTCCACGTATAACGACTCGCCCGACGCCTCCAAGGGCGGCGGCGCCGTGAACTGGCAGCCGGCGCAGGCCCAGAGCAGGGGGAACGTGTTGTCGCTACCGTCGTAGACCCTAATTGAACCTTCGTACTTCACACTGACGCGCTCCGCCACGAGCACCACGGCCGGCGTCCAGGCGCTTCTTGCTGGAGGCGGCCACGAGAGTGCAGGCCGCACGGACGTAGCAAGGAGAGCGGGCGCGACGAGCCACTCGCAGGCGTCCGGACCCAGCATGTTGTCCGCCTCCGCCGAGCCGTCCGTCAGGATGGCACTGGGCGCCGTGGCCAAGGTCATATCATCCAGCGGCCCGTGCTCGCCACAAGAACAGTAGTTGCCGACGTGGCACGCGTCCGCGTGGGCGGCGACGTAGCGCGCGCGGAACGCAAAATCGGGATCCGTTTCTCGTTCCGACCCCGGGGCGCTTAATTGCAAAATAACGTTTCCCTTCCTTCCAAACACCCACCGCCCGGGGAAGGCGTCCGAGGTCCAGCGGGCCAGTTCCCCTTCTCCGTCAATCACGACCACAGTGTCGCCATCTCTTAATTGGCTGGCCTCCACATAAACAGCGACGCCGCACTCGGCGCAGTCCTCGGGGTTGATCTTCCAGTCGTACAAGAGGGGCCGCGGGGCGCGGCCCCGCGCCGTTACTGGGGCCGCAATAAGGCCCTGCGCCATCTTCAACTCCACCTCGTACGTCTCGCCGTCGGCGCGCTCGCCCATGTCGTCCGTGTGGGACAAATAACGCACGCTGAAGCGGGACATGCCGCCGCGCGGGGCGCTGAAGGTCAGTAGAGCGGCTAAACCCTTGAGGTAAAAGGGCGGCGGCAGCACCTCGCCGCAGCTCACGCACCGCCAGAGCTGCGCCTCCGTCGTCGTGCCCTCGTAGACAAAAATCTCGCAGCCGTCGCACTGCAAGTCCTCAAACACCAAAACGAGCGCCTGCATCGAGCTCTCACTGGCCGGCTGGAAGCGGTACGTGCACGAGTCGCCCGCCTCCAGGGGCGAGGACATGTAGGTCGCGCTGTTGAGCCGACCTTCCAACGCGGTGACCACGGCGTTCTCGCAGCGCGCGGCGGCCACCGCTATAGTTACTGCGCTGAAGAGGACCCGCATGGTGGGCCTTCTGGGCTGGTCACGCCGGGCGCGGCATCATCGGTCGCGCGTTGGTGCCGTTACTTTTTGTCTTCGGGGCAGCCGGGGGTGGGGGTCCGCGGCTGCGGTGCCTAGGCACAGAGAACTGCGCTGAATACCCGTTTTTCCTGTTTTTACCGAGCCGCCCGAGAGGGACTTGGGCGCCGGCTCGGCGTTCTTTTCACTTGCTAGCGATGGCAGACGCAGTGGAAAGGGTGCCACGACGGGCAAAATTCGGGTTTTGGTCACATCAACTTTGTGGCCCATCATCATCGTAGCATTGAAGCATCTAATAGCAAAGGCTTGCGCGTGCCGGCTATCAATCGGTAAGATCGGAGACAACCGCACGCATCAGCAATGTCGCGCACACCACTCCTGCTTGCGAGCTGCGTGGCCGGCGCCCTTGCTCTCTCCGCGCCGGCGCCCAAGGCAGCGCTGCTGAGCGCTATTGACACGTTCAACGCAGCCACAGCCATCGACGGCACCGTACCGATCGATTTCGGCGTGAAAGGCGGCGAGCTCGACAAGAAGTCGCGCGCGCCCCGGAACCTCTTCCCGGACGGCTTCGACGCGGTCTCGCCGGCCGTCGGCAGCGCTGCGAAGGGCGTCATGGCGGCCGTCGACGCGATCAGTGGCGAGATGTCGCTGGCCGCCACCGCCGCCGACACGTGGAAAACGGCGGACTCGCCCTTGACCGGCGAGTGGAGCAATATTTTCACGACGGCCGCCGACGCGACCTTCGACGCCAAGAGCGACCGGGGCGCGGCCAAGGTGTCCAACGTCGTGGATGCCAAGAGGGGCCGCATCACGAACGTGATCAAGTTCTTGGACCCGGAGAGCAAGGCCAACGCGCTGCGCGTGTCGCTCACGGCCCGGGCCGTGGGGCCGCAGCGCCTGGAGCTCACGTTCCGCTCGGTCAAGGTCACCTTCAGGAAGCGGTTGTTCGGCCTCTTCCGGTCGGTCTACATCCCGTTCGCCCCCGCGACGTTCCTGGCCCGGCTCTTCTTCCTCTTCCGGAAGATGAAGCCCGTGACGCCCTTCTTCGACCTCCTATTCATCGACGGCGAGCTGCGGGTCCAGCGGACGGGCGAGGGGAACGTGTTCATCCAGCGGCGGCTGGCGGCCGCGCCGTCGCCGGTCGCGCGGTGGGCCTGGAGCGGTCCCGTGTTCGGGAAGTGATAGCCTGGAAGGATTAATGTTGTAGTCCCGATCTCGATGGTGGTTTATTCCGACTTTATCCACCATTCTCCGGCCCGGGCGGTGCGCGCCTCAATTCAATGCCTCAAAAGAATTTTTTGCCATATGACGGGTTTTTGTGAGCAATTGGTGAAGGTGTGCTGCAGCGGCCCGCGCGATCGTGTCCACAGCCTAAGATTGCCACCCGAGCCCCGAAATTGACCCACAAAACTGCTATCCCGCTGCCGCGAGCGCTGCGCAATCATTGAGTGCGCGTTGGCACTAAGGAGCTAATTAAGCTTTAATAACAGCGAAGCTGCCGACGCGGCAATATACGTGCTAATTGCTCTGACGGGGCCGAGGTAGCTGCAAAAGCGAGTAAAATGGTTTCGTGCCGCCTGCTGCGCCACGCCGCCGTCGCGCTGCTCGCCGTCGCCGCGGGCGTCCTCGTCGAGCTGCTGAAGAACGCGCCGGCGCCGCGCCGCGGCAACACCATCCGGGAGCTGTTCTACGACGTCAAGCTCCCAATGCTGGTAAAAGACTCGGCGCTCTCAAAAACATTCTTCAAGGCGCAGCCCGACGCCGAGCTCGCCGCGTTCCTCGACGCCTCGGCGCGCGCCACGAACTCGACCTGGGGCCGGGTCAAGGCGCTCGCGAAGCGCCGCCTTTTCTGGGGCCTCCAGCGCTGGGCCGGCCTGAGCCGCCCGGACGCCTCGGGATTTTTGAAGATGGCGACGCTCTACGTGGCGTCGCTCAACCAGTTCGCGACGCTCGCCAACGGCACGGCGGCAACGCTGCTCGACGTCGGCTCGGGCACGGGCTCCGAAACGCTGAAGCTCGCGGCGGCGCTCGGAGCGTCGGAGGTCGCGTGCCTCGAGAGCTCCAAGGCCATGCGCATTGAGTTAAGGGGCCTCGGTTTCCGCGCCGAGGCGACGCCGGACGAGCTGGGCGATACGGCGTTCGCCGCTGCGTCGCTCCTCAACGTGCTGGACCGCTGCGACGAGCCCGGCGAATTGTTGAACGCGGTGGTCGATAAAGTAGCGCCCGGCGGCCTTGTCTTGATCGCGTCCGTGCTCCCCTACGCCCCCATGGTGCATGTTGGAAAGTGGCTCAGCCCCTACGACCGGGCGCAGTCGCGGCGGGCGCGCCGGCCCCTTGCCGTCACAGCGGCCCGGACCTTCGAACAGGCCGCTTTGAACTTCGTGGCGGCCGTGCAAGCGGCGCGGCCGGGCCTCGTTTTGGAACGCTGGACGCGGGTACCCTACGTGTCCAGTGGCGACACGCACCGGACGCACTACGTCCTAGATTCGGCGGTCTTCGCGTTCCGCACTACTGTTAGTACGGCGCTCCCCGCCGAGTGCACTAAAAGAGGGGAAGACACTATTTACAAGTGGCTGGGAGACCACGTCAATACGTGGGGCGACGTCCTGGACGCGGGGACGGGCTTCGGGTCGCTCTGCTTCCTGCTGCGGCGGGAACGGGCCAGCCTGACGGCCGTCACGGCCACGAACGAGGGCATGTACGGCGCCGAGCCCCTGCGGCGCATGACGCGTCGTCATAACGTGGCCGTGGAGATCGGGAACTGGCGGGATAGGGATTTCTTGGAGGGGCAAACGTACGACGTCGTCGTGGCAGACTACCTCTTCGGGGCCACGGAGCGGTACTGGCCCTACGGCGCGGACGAGCTGCTCGGGCGGCTCCTGGACCGCGTGCGGCCGGGCGGCCAACTCTTGATCGTGGGCCTCGAGCCCTACGAGCTGCTGCTGGACCGCGCGAACAAGGACGACAAGCTGATCCTCGAGGTCGAGGCCGTCGGCGACGCCGCGGCGACCGCCGCCTTCGAGCCCAACTACCGCGAGCTGCCCGAGCACTGGATCGCGGCGCGTATCGCGCGGACCCCGGACTTTAGCGTGGCGGCCGCGGAGCAGTTCCCGATGCGCCTCACGGCGCGCTCGCTGCAGCGGCAGCTGGGCTTCGCGCGCGACTGCCTGGCCAAGATCGAGGACGGCGGCCTGCGGGCCGCGTTCGAGGCGCGCGTGCGGGCGCTCGACGCGGAGTTGGCGGCGTGGGCGCGCAAGGGGAAGCACCACCACCGCGCGCGGAACTACGCGATCGTCGTGCGGCGCGCGGCAGCGGCGCAAGGGGAACCTCCAGCGCCGGCGCGCAAGCGGCGCTTCTGGAAGAAGGCCTAAAACTAGGTCTCTTTATAACTTTACCGGGTGGTAAGGCGAGCGGCCGCAGGCCTAGGGGCTGGGGACCGCTTTATTACACAGGTGGCCGCGCGTACTGCACTCCAGGGACCACTCCCGTTGCCGAGTAGAAGTCGTACTCGACGGAGTGACCGTTTGACGCCAGGTAATCCTGGCGGGCGAGCTGATCGATTGAGCACGGCGCGCACCATATCGCGCAACAAAAATCGTCGCAGCCGCTGCAGCAACAAAAACAGTCGAGCGCCTCGAGACCGTAAGCACATCTAGGCGAGGGGACGCCCCATTTTCGGCGAATGCGCCGTCGGAGCGAACATCCCATGCAGTAGAGGCATGGCAAGCTCATCGTGGTGTAAAGGCACCGCCAGCGAGTTCCAACCGGGTCCTGCTTCTCGAGCAGTTGTCCGCACAACACACGCACGGACAGACGAAGCTCGCACAGCCAGTACCAATGCAGTCGGAGTGGTTACAAGTATCGCCGATGTCGCTCTGAAATCTACGCTCGTGCTGGTCCGGCGCCATCGCCGTCGCGCCCATCCGCAGTTCCTCCGAATGGTGCGGCTCGACCGTGACAACAGCCTCGGCGGGCGGCGCAGAGGCCACGATCGAGCCCGGCGGGCGGGCCGCGCGTAAGCCACGATCGTGCCCGGGCGGCGCGGAGGCCACGATCGACATAATGCAGTGTAATGTTTTTATGACAAGCTGGACTCAGTTGTGTCCAGTGTCCAGAGGTCGAGCCGGCCGGCCCGGAGCTCGTGTAGAGTGAGTTTTTGCGGGCTCACGCAGCTCGGCGTCAACACAAGGCGTAACTCAGAGCACTCTATTTTAAGCTAAAACCCCAATGCTAAAAACCCGTTTTGTCCGTCCATCCCCACGACCGCGACCGAAGATGCCGTAGATGGCGGAGACACCGGCGGCACTACAGCGTCAATTCAAAAACTTAGTCAGTGGCCGTGGCCCGCGTGGGGGTCCGCGACCGCCTCGTCCCCGGAGCAGTGCGAGTGGTCCAGCAGCACCAGGCCGATGGCTACGGCCCCCACGGCGAACAGGGCCACGTTCAGCAGCTTCAGCTTCCAGGTGGGGTTCTTGTGGACGAAGGTCGCCGCGCACTCC
>Ga0114994_10000417_pt1 | contig 28435 bp, 21 predicted proteins | sample ArcticOcean_MG_C_9_FD_87043 | JGI IMG/M metagenome (GOLD analysis project Ga0114994, IMG submission 87043) | Marine microbial communities from western Arctic Ocean - ArcticOcean_MG_CB2_152 | ecosystem: Environmental > Aquatic > Marine > Oceanic | place: Arctic Ocean: Canada Basin | collected...
AGCCGAGGACATTCGCAGAAACCCGGGGTGGGGCGCGCCCACAATCGACACGCCGCCAGCAAAGACGCCGGCGGTCCGCGCGTCGGCGAGCGCCTCGTAGACCATCATGCCGCCGTTCGAGCAGCCCACGACCCACACCTGCCCCAAATCCGCGCAAAGCATTTTCTTTACGGCGTCGAGGGCGTTTAGCAGGACCTGGGTCGAGTCCTCGTAGGTTGTCCACCAGCAGCCGTCGCCGCAGGCTTCACACGTTTCTGCATAGTGTGCGGGGCAGTAGTCGGAACTGCCTATCTGACAGGTTGCGCCTCTTATTCCAGGAGACGAGCTGCTCCCCGCCGCGTTCCAGCTCTTCCAGCCGTCGGGGCCGCCGCCCTCTAAAGCTGCTGTCGCGACGCCTTGCGTGCGCGCTTCGGAAGCGAAGGCCTCGGCTTCGCTCGCGTCGCCGCCCCAGCCGTGCAGGTAGAGCACGAGCGGCACCGGCGTCGAGGCGTCGTAATTTCGGGGCAGGGTCAAGATGTGGTTGTGGCCATTCAACGAAAGCGGCAGGGACTCCATTCCCACATATTCCAGCCAGTCCGTGCTCGCGACGCCGCAGCCGGTGCTCAGCTCTGCGCGCGCGACGGCCAGCACGGCGCACGCGCGCCAGGCGTGGCGCGCCATATAGCTAGCGCGTTCCAGCACCGCTAGCGAGGACAGCGCGCTGTGGACTGTGTGCGCCCGGCGCTGTACAAATAGCAGTGGACAAATAGCAGTGACTGTGCGCAGCTGTACAAATATTAGTGGATCGTGCGCGTCCTGCGGGTGGACTATGCGCTCCTGCGGCTGTACAAACTAGCAGTGGACGTACATGTAACCTCAGCACGACAGCCTTAAAAGACAAGTTTTTGGGGCGGGTTTACATTACAAGACGGGTTTTTGCCCAAAACCCAAATCTTGGCTCAGATTGTGCTCTGGAGGAGAGTTGTACAACTGCGCGGTAGCTGTTGGCGCTAAAAGAAGCGGGAGAACCAGCGCGCACGCAAGCGCAGCACGATATGGCGGTCAAAACTGCTGTCCTGGCTCTGGCCCTCTCTGCTCATGGCTTCGCGCCGACACAGCAGGCCACGACGCGCCAGGTGCAGGTCTACGGCTACGTGCCGAGCGGCGTCGACCCGGCCGTTTACGCAGCGCGCAGTGACGAAATCAATGTCGCCTTCGCACCCGCTCCAATCATTAATCTCGGCGCGGCCCCACCCATGGGCGCGTCGTTTCACACGGAGCGCAGACTAGAGGGACTCTGAGGCTCGCTAGAAGCCCATCACTGTGACGGCACTTACCTGCCAGCCACCGAGCGGCTGGTCGAAGGCCGACACACGCCATGATGGTGCTACTTTTAGTACCTTCATGGACAAACACACAGGCCAAGATGAAAAAACAGGAGGCCGACGCCAGGAAGAAGAAGAACTTCGGCGCGGGCGGCGCGCGGGGCTTCGAGTCCCGGTCCATGCAGTCTTTTGTGGCCGGACTTGAAAAAGGGGAAACGAAGCACCTGTTTCCCGTGGATCCCGCGAAGGTTCGAAAGGGCGAGATCGCGCTGAAGGACGTGCCGTACATGCAGCGCGGCGGCTCCTGGACGAACAAAGATTTAACACAGCAAAAGAAGGGCTGGATGACCACCGGATTTGGGATGAAGGCCCTGAACGACGGCAAGGCCAAGGAGCAGAAGGCCAATAAGTACGACAAGCTGTACAACAACAAAAAGCCGGACATCGGCATCTTCGGGGCCGCCGTGGACTGGGGCGGCGGCGCCAAGGGCGGCGGGGACATCGCGTCCCGGGCGAAGAAAAATGGTCTCAGTGCGGACCAGCAGATGTGGCGCGACTCGGGCGCGTTAAGTCAGCAGCAGATCGCGGCCAACCAAAAAAAGAAGTGGGGCGGCGCGCCGAAGATCCAGGTGGGCCAAGCGAAGGCGCCGGAGAAGAAGTTCTTCGGGCTCTTCTAGGAGTCGTTTTATGCCGGGCGCCGCCCGGTTTCGTTTCGTTTCGGGGCCCGCCTAAGTCTAAGAGCCCGCTATTGTAGGTCATTACTCGACGCTGAAACGCGCGCCCCCATCACCCTCTGTCGTCGTGAAGGACACGGTGCGCACTTCGGCATTCCCGAAACGAGGTCCACATACGTTCGGCGCGTCAACACGAGCCGCGTGGCCGCCGTGGGCCTCGGGGTCAAAGGTCACCGCAAGAAGCCCGCCGTGCGCCACGACGGCTATACGCTGCTCGGGCCGTCGCGACAACCACTCCAGAGCCGCGACGCCGCGGGCGGCGACGGAGGCCTCCTCCTCGAGAACCTCCAGTGACCACTGCTCGTCGTTTTCCGCGATTTCCGACACGTCGACGAAGGGAAAGCTTTCCTTCAGCGCCGACGCCGTCCGCCGCTGCGAGTTCAAAAGTTGCCCGGACCACTCGCGCAGCGCCTCCACGCACACGATCTCCCGCCCCGGATAGATCAAAGCCGCGGTCTCGACCGCGCGGGACAGTGGAGAAGCGACGATCAAATCGACGTCGGGCGCCGTCGCGGCGCGGGCTTGCGCGCGCCCCATGTCCGTCAGGTCCGCGTCGAAGGCGTCGTCCTCCCGCATCAGTTGAATAAATTCGTCGAAGGGGCAGCCCGCGTCGCGCTTCGCCTCGGCGCGGATGTTGTGCTGGGCCTGGCCGTGGCGCACAAACGAAATTGTTTGCGTGCGCGCCGCCATGCTGAACCCGCGGCGCACGAGCAGTGCGATGAGTGCGAGCCGTGCCAGCGTGCACGGTGGCGTGCAGCTGAGCGACGACAGTGTGCAGCTAAAAATCCGGACGTGTTCAGCGTGCGCAGCGTGCAAAGTACGTTTTTTTTGCACAGGCGTGCGGGTATTACAGTACGGGTTTCGTAGCATTGAAAACGCTTGTGCGAGGTTGTACTCAACGCCGAGCAGTGCAAGAGTCCTCTTCATTCAGCTTTGCATCAGCAGCGCGCAGAGCCTGTCGGAGGGAGCAGCTGGCAGCGCAAGGCAGCGTGTAACCAATGGTTGCCACGCGCAGCGCCCGCTGCGCGGCCTCGCCAGCGCGCAAGAAGCCGACGAGCCGCGCCAAGTCGCCGGCGCGCAAGCCAGTCGCCCGCGCCAAGTCGCCGGCGAGAGCTAAGTCACCCGCGCGCAAGGCGAAGAACGGCCTGCCCGACGCGCCGCACACGCTCCAAACGGGCCGCAAGCACTCCCTCGCGCAGTTCCTCATGTCAAGGGTCATGATCATCTTCGAGGAGGGCTCGAACGTGCCGCCGGGCTCGCCGTCGGCGCCGCGGTACGGCTGGTACGCGGCGTCCTCCGGGACCTTCGCCGTGTTGGGCCTCTTTGCCGTGACGCGCTTCACGGGCCCCGTCTTCCCCGGCCACAAAATCGAGGCCGGCATCTGCGTGGTACAAACTGTTTGTTCCTGGGGCAACGACGTTCACAGCTTCGGCCGCCCCTCGAAATGGAAGAACGCGGACCGCTTAGTCGCCTCGGTGAACATCCTGTGGCAGATGTGCAAGCTCGTGTGGCTGGAGATGACGCTGCTCGAATACGCCGTCTGGATCGGCGGGCTCTGCGTGGCGTTATGCTGCTTCCAGCGGGGGCAGAAGCTCCTGCACGCGCGCTCGCCGCGGGCGCCGACCAAAAAAGACTTTTCGTCGTCCCTCGCCTGGCACGCCATGTGGCACTGCGTCCTGCCGTTTGCGGCGGGCGCGTGGATGTGGGTGCGGGGGCGGCGCCTCGGGGTCGGCTGCGATGGGCTGGTCTGCCGGTTCTGAGCGGCCTCCTTAGTATTTATCTAACAAGTGTAATTATTTCCTCCGCAGCTCCGCGAGCCGATTTTCCAAAGCCGCTATCTCCGGCTGCGCGGCGTCGACGCGCAGCTTTCCCGATGCCAATTCGTCGCCGATCTTCCGTTTCTGGGCCTCGAGATCGTCGATCAACGAAGCGTTCCCGTTTTGTGAAGCCACGAGCAGTTGGGGCACCGGCGCCCAGACGGACGCGCCGCCGCGGCCCACCGCGATTTCCAGCGGGGACGGCCGCGTGACCGCCTCCTCCTCCACGAAGACTTCCGGACCACCGTCCGCGTCGTCCACGCCGATGTCGAGGTCGCACGCGATGCCGAGCGCCTCCCGGCAGGCGGACGCCGAAGCGCCACCATCTACGGCGACGCGCTGGCCATTAAATGCCACGGTCCGCGGCGTCACGAGGTCGACCGCCAGCGTCTTTAGATATGCTCTATATATGGGATCTTCGTTGTCGAACGGGTACCGTTCCCGTACCAAATCGACCAGCGCCGGAACACTATCGTCGCAGAACTGCCGGAAGCCCTTCTCGTGGTGCATCAGTAATATAATGTAGGCGCCGGTGCCGGCCGCCGCCAAGGACGCGCCGAGCGCCTTCAGATACCAGGGCCAGCCCTTCGCCGGGGCATCAGGCATCTGCGGCACGGCGCTCGGCCGGTCGCTGAGGCGCCGCGGCGACCCGCGTGCGGGCGCTGCGGTGCCGCGCCGCGGCGCCAGGCGTGCGGCGCACCGGGCTTGCGCTGCGGTGCTGAAGCGCCGCGGCGCCAGGCGTGCGGCGCACCGGGCTTGCGCTGCGGTGCTGAAGCGCCGCGGCGCCAGGCGCGCGGCGCGCCGGAGGAGCATTGTTGTCAAGCCTTGGCCGGCAGTGATGAATAGAAAGCACAAGCTCGCAGCGCTGCGATGCACAAGCTTCTCGTTCACGATGCTGCGCTCGCTGAAGTATGCGTGGCTCAAAATTCGCGCAGCTCGAAGGTTGCAAAAACCCGTTTTTACTACTTTGCCGCGCAGACGTCCCGCGACGGATCCTGCCCCATTCTTAGGCCGCCCATGCTCACGGGGAGCAGCGTTCCCCGCGGCAACTTCTAGAGGGCTGCCCATTCTTTGCCGCTGTCCAGTGTGCAGCGCTTCTGACCGAAGTCCTGGGCATAGCCGACCTCATCTTCCGCTTCGTCGCAATCACTACATCTTTCGGCGGGCGCCGGGAGTCGAGCGTCCACCTCCCACGCCGTCGGGCAGCCAATCTGGGCAGCCAGCGGAACCCAAGCCAAACCCACGCTCCCGGACGACGACCACCATGCTGGCCCAGCGGAGCCCCCGCATCCAGCCCCTGGACGAGGAGGACCCCGGACCTTTGACGCCGCCGGTCCCCACGAGCGGTGCGCAACAGGAGTTCGACGACCGCACCATGGAGGAGCAGTGGCCCGCGCCCACCTCGCCGATCAAGCCGGCCGGCGAGCTCACGAGCTTCCACCCGTACGAGGACGAGGACGACGACGCGCGGGACCCCGACGACGTCTTCGGACCGCTGCGGAATCGGGCTTCGGCCTTGCGGGGCGCGGCGGAGAACGGCGAGGCCGGCGCCCAGGTCCGCTTAGGATATATGTACGTCGACATCAATGACAGAAATAGCGCCGAGGGCTGGTTCGGGAAAGCCGCTCGATCTCACGACCCCGACGCGCACTACGCCCTGGGCATGCTGGCCAAGAGCGGCCCCGAGGCCCAGAGCACGGACGCGGCGGAAGTCGAGGCGGCCCACGCCGCGTCGGCGCGGCACCTGTCGCGAGCGGCGAAGCAGGGCCACTCCTGGGCCGCTTATCATTTGGGCGACGCGTATGCGCGAGGCGTGGGCGTGGTCCGCGACTTGAAAATAGCGGAGCGGTTTTTGCGAAGCAGCGCGGCCGCCGGGTGCGTGCCGACGATGAACGCCTTAGGTGCGTGCTTAGAACGCAGCGCGCGGAACCCCGCGACGGAGACGCTGGACGTGCCTGTCGACATCTTCACCAGTAAAGATCCCGTCACTTTAGACCACGACTCGCCCTCCAAAACCAAAAGCGGGAGGGATAGGAAGTTGAAGGACGCGTGCATGTGGTACGCTAGAGCAGCAAAAGCGGGCGATAGGGACGCGCAGTGCAATTTGGGGCGGTGCCACTATTTGGGAGTCGGCGTGCCCCGGGACCCGTCGCGCGCGCTGGACGTGTGGTTATTAGCGGCAGATAGAGGCTGCCCGGCCTCGTGCAACAACGCCGCGGCGTTGTTGGCGCGCCGGGCCGCGGACGACCCGGGCGAGGGCGTTTTGGCGTTGGAAGCGGAGCGGTTACTCCTGCAGGCGGCTGAATTAGAGAGTACAACAGCGCGGTTCAACGTCGCGGTCATTCGATCCGCGGGGCTCGGCGACGTCGTGAAACACGAGGAAGAGGCGATCCGGCAACTGCGGCAGGCCGCCGAGGGCGGCGAGCCCGCCGCGAACCTGGCGCTGGGCGACGCGTACGCGGCGGGCAAGGGCGTCCCAAGGCAATCCGACAAGGAAGCCTTCCGGTGCTACAAGGTCGCCGCCGCGGCGGGCGAGCCCGACGGCCAATACCGGCTCGGTTTGTGTTACGAGCGGGGCAAGGGCTGCATGGGCGACGCGACGCGAGCATTGCGGCTCTACGACGCGGCCGCGCGCGCGGGGCACCTGGCCGCGGCGGCGCGGGCCGGCGCCCTGCAGACCGGGGCGTGTGAAAACCAGTACTAAAACTTAGCAGAACACGTTTGGGAGCCCCCAGCTGTCCTCGAGGTCGCAGTTCTTCAGTTCTAATGGAGGCGAGCACACGCTCGCCCCGGCCTGCTCGAAGCAGTGCTCCTCTGCTTCAGATGCCGCGGCCCGGAACCCGACGTGGCCGCAATACGCGCGGTTGACGTCCGTGCCGAGCACGTGGCCGCCCGCTCGCAATCGGACCGAGGGCGCGCCCGTGCGCGCCGCGCTCTCTTCGCCAAAGCTCGACCCGAACGTGTGCAGCACGATCACCGCGTCGCCCAGCACGAGCCAGTCCGCTAACGCCGCGCGCTGCCCGGCCCCCGGTGTTGCCCTGGTGGCGCCGCCCCAGTCCGCATAGACCAATTCGTCGCCCGCGAATTCGCGCTTCGCCCTAATTTTCACCGCCGCGTCGTTGGACGCCAAAAAGATCACCGCGGGGGGGTGGCGCTTTAAGAGGCGCCGCGTGGCCTCGAAGTGCACGTGGACAGGTGCACTTTCGTCCCACGTGCTCGACACGGCCACCGAGACGTCCGGCGGCGGCACCACCGGCCAGTCAAACGACGGGTCGTCGGTCCGGACGTGGAGTCCGACCACGAACTTGTCGGCTAACGCTCTTCTTAAGTTCGCGACCGTCTCATTTAGTCCGGCGACGCGCAGGGCCGCTTTCTCAATTAACGCGTAGAAGGCCCGCTTCCGATGGAGGAACTCGCGGCAGTCCATGTCCGGCGACGCGAACTGGCCCCGCGGGTCCAATATGATTGCCGAGTACTTGGCGGGCTCGAGCGCCACGGGGAGCGACCACCTCAGTTGGCCCGACGTCCTCAGGATTAGGACCGGTCGCCCGGTCGCCGGTTGGAGAACAACAGAGCGCTGGGTCGCGTTGACCATAGCTAGCAAGCCGTCCAGGGCTGACGTGTTGCCGGTGAACGGGGCCCACGGCGGAAGCGAAAAGAGGTCCTCCGATAGACAGTTGCACCCCCGTTCGGCCTTCCAGCGGACGACCAACTCCACCTGTGCATCCTTGGCGAAGACGTGCGCGGCGGCGAGCGACCGTAGGCGGTTCGCCAAACCCAATCGGTGCGCCGAGGCGATGAGGGGCGTGCCGCTCGTCTCGTCGAGGCCCAGCAGTTCCCTTAATTCAAACTCCGCGAGCGCGGACCGGTAGGCGGGCACCTGCCACTCTGCTGCTGTTGCGGCAGCGCCGAGTACTGCGAGCGCACACCGGCACATCAGCATGGTTGCGCACTGCTGCGCTTGGTGGCTCTCAGGCAGCCCCGCGCGCACACACCGCTGCGCGCGTGGATGGTATGCTCCTCGAGCGAAGCCTGCTCGTTCCTCGGCTGCTCGTGCGCCCTTGCCCGCGCCGAATGAGCCCGCGTGACGACGTCGAGCCCCGACTTCGGAGAGGCTCTGCGGCGCGATTTCCTGGGCGTCCCCGCAGGTGCCCCGCGGGTCCACGGGGGACTCCGCGAGCGCCTCCGACGCCACGGGGCGGATCCGCACTACGCACGGGTATTACAAAAGTTGCATTTGTGCCAGAGCGCCAGCACGCTGCCCAAACGGCCGCCGCAGGCCGTGCGCGCGAAGCGACACCACCGATCAAGCGCTGGGCGCCGGCCATGGCGCGGGGCTGCGCTCCGCGTCCGTGCGAAGCTATGCGCAGGGAGGCTGCTGCGCCGGACGCGCCGGCACGCGCGCCGCGCGCCACGGGACCGCGCGCGCGGACGCCGTGGCGCCTCGCTTTCATCGCTGCGGCCGCCCGGGCCCGCGCCCCGGCGATGAGCAACGCCTCGCGGACGCCCTACCGCCGCAAGGCCGCCGTCTTCGCGTCGCTCCAGGATGGTACGGTCGCCCTCTTCAGCGGCAAGGCCAAGGACGCGCGCGTGAACAACGGCCACATTGCCTTCGTCGGCGACACGTGGCTCTTCGCGCCGGGCCCGGCGTCGTACTGGCGGCGGCTAAGATTTGAGGAGGGCCGCGGGTCGCGGCCGCCGCCGCGGTGGAAGAGCGCGGGCGACGGCGTCAAAGGTAACCTGTATGTTTTTGGCGGCCACGTGCAGAAGGGCGACAAATCCATCTACTACGACGACTTGTGGGTGCTGGAGGAGCAGAGTCGCTGGCGGGAGATTCCCCAATCTAAAGTGTGGCCACCGGCGCGACGGGGCCACGCGGCGGCCCGCGCGGGCGATTCATTAATCATAGTGGGCGGCCGCGGGCACCACTCGCACTGTTTACGGGACGCGTGGGCCTTCAACGCCTCGTCCGAAACATGGCGCGAGGCCTCGACGCCGCCACACGGCTCGGGCTACGGGTGCCGCTGGGGCCTCTCGGCCACGGCGGTCCCGCCCATTCCCCAGGCCAGGGACGGCGCCGTGCAGTCGGAGCACACGGTCGCGGTCTTCGGCGGCCGCCAAAAAACGAAGAAGAGCTACGACTACCACGACGCCTCGGTGTGGGTCTACAGCCCCCGGTGGGACGCCTGGCGCGAACTCACGAGCACGACGGACCTCAAACCGCAGGCGCGGGACCACCACGCCGCGGCCTATTTGGACGGGGCGCTGTACATTCACGGGGGCAAAATCACGGACCTCGCGACGACCGCGGAGGCCGACCTGTGGCGCTTCGACTTCGTGACGCACGCCTGGCAGAAATTGGAGTACGAGGGCAAGACGCCGCGCTCGCGGTATTTGCATTCGGCCTGTGCGTGGCCCTCGGCGCCGCGAGCCGGCCCGACGGCGCTCGGCGCCAAGCGCGGCGCCGTCCTGCTCTTCGGCGGCGAGCACATTAAATCTAGAAGACACGGGAAGAAGAAATACGTGCGGTACGACGACGTCTGGGCGTACTGGGCCGCGCACTCTCCAAACGATGGGACCTGGGTCCGCCTCGTGGACAACTACGGCGACACGCGGGAGGCCGTGCTGTCGCCCTTCGCGCTCGCGGGCGTGCGCGTCGCGTCGGCGGCGTTATTGGTGCTGCTGGCGCTCGGCGTCGTGGCCCTGGGCCTCTTCCACCGATGCTCGCAGCAGGGGTCGGGCGGGACGGGTGGTTGGGAGGCGGCGCGGGAGACGTGCTGACAAGGAGTGTAACTACCTTTTGGTGCGAATTCGTGGTTGTGTTTGTGAAGCACGCGTCGAGTCTGTGTTGTTATGGTGCTGGGACTAGTGGGCAGAGCCCGGGGGGGCGTCAGAGCACTAAACGGGTTTTGCCGGGTTTTCGCGGCGTCACAAACTGCCTGAAAAGACGCGCAGCCACAGCCTTCGCGAGCCACGGCACGCGAACGGACGCATTTTTTTGAAATCAAGCGGTGAAGCGCATCCGCTGCTGGCCGGAGGGACTCATCCCAGCAAATCAGACACTACTGCTCCTGAGCTCCCTGTGACCTAAAGCATCGGCTCGACACAGCGCATAAACATGGCCCCCACCACAGACCCTGAGGCGGGTGCCGCACCCCTAGAGGAGCCCCTGCTCCTGCCCACGACGCCGGCGGCGGAGAAGGTCCACCTAGCGACCGAGCTCGCGGACCTCCTCGGCCTGACCGCGGCCTTCTTCGTCTCCTCTGTCTCATGGGTCGCGATGAAGTCCACGGACACGGCCATCTTAGGGCACGTCGGAACTAGATACTTAGATGCCACCGCGCTCTCGGACCTCTACACGTCCAGCACGGGCGTCTTCGTGCAGGGGCGCGTGCTGGGCGTCTTCGTCTCGCAGGCCGTGGGTGCCGGCAACCTGAAGCTGGCCGGGGCCTGGCTGCAGACGTCCTACGCCGTTTTATCACTAGTACTAGTACCGGTCGCGGCGGCCTGGCTGTGCACGGGCCCCGCACTCCACTTGATAGGCGTGAAGAACACGGCTCTTGTGAAGGACGCGAGCTTCTACGCCACGGTGTTGGCTCTGTGCTTACCGGCGCGCGTCGGCTTCTCCCAGCTGACGCAGTTCTTCAGCGCGCAGAAGATCATGCGGCCCTCCTACTCTACAGCACCAATAGCCATGGTCCTCAACTTAGTCTTAGGCTTGGTGCTGGTGCTGGGTATCGGCATTCCCCGGTGGAAGGGGTTCGGCTTCAAGGCGTGCCCCATCATCACGACCTGCGTGGAGTATGTGCAACTGGCCATCGTGGTCATTGTGTTCTGTATGATAAAAAAGCTCCACGCGCCCTGTGAGCCAGAAAAGGGCTGGTTCTCCGCGGCGGAGGTGACCTCGGAGAGAGTCCTCGCGTATACGAAGATGTACGCCCCCGCGGCTCTAGCGATCGCGTCGGACTTCTGGCGCATGTCGGCCGTGGGCGCCGTTGCTGCCACATTAGGTGAGGACGACTTGGGCGTGTTCAACGCGTCGTACCGGCTCATGTGGATGGCCCTTACTTTAACAGGTTCGCTAGGTGGCGCGGTCGCCACGAAATTGGGCATGCGCTTAGGTGCGGGCGACGCCCAAGGTGCTAAAATGGGCGTTCAGATCGGCTTGGTGGTCGCGTTCGTGCTCTTGTCATGTATAGTCTGCATCGTCATCGCGTTCCCACGGGCCTTATCCTCGATCTTCACGAACGACGCGAAGCTCCTGGACCTGTTCGAGCGGTGCCGCTACGAGTTCGCCGCCGCCCTGTTCACGATGAACTTTGCGGTCGTGTGCGAACGCGTGCCGTTCGGGATGGGGCGGGCGCGCGCCGTTTTATTTGCGGGCGCGATCGGCTCCTGGGTGGGCCAGGTCCCTGCAGTCATCCTCGCCGTGAAGTTATGGCGGAAGGATCTGCGAGCCGTCTATTTGGGCGTCGCGATCGGCTACGCGCTCCTGATCGTCGTGCTGCTGGCCATTGTCTTCACGACGGACTGGGCGAAGCAGGCGCGGGACGCACGCGATAGGAGCGAGGTCGCCGAGGAGGAGGAGGCGCCGCGGCGCGACTCGGAGCACCTCTCGGAGGCGTGCCTCGAGGAGGAGGAGCCCGTGGTCCCGCAGTAGCCTAGTATACACACTTGTTTTATCGTACATACCGTCACGGTTCGCAGCGACGGCGTGGTGGGGGCGTGCAGTGTCGTACGACAGTGCCCCTAGAGTTGCCACGCCGTCGCTGCGACTACCGCACCGTGTTGCGCCGTCGGATGGGTTCCACGTCGCCGGAGAAGGCGTCCACGAAGGCATCCTCCTCGAAGAAGAGGCCCCGGTCCGAGGCGCGTGTAGAACATTTTTCCCAGTGCGCCGTCCAGTGGTCCTTGTCCACCGCGTCCCCCGGGAGTAGTGCGAGGGCCCCGAAGTCCCTCAGCAACCTCGAAATCGTGCCGTCGCCGTGCTGCATTTGATCGAACTCCGCCTTGGCCAAGGGGGTGTCGCCGTCGCTGTCCAACACGTTCGGGTCCGCCCCGCCCTCCAGGAGCAACTGAATAGAAGAAACGAAGCGGCCCCGGACGGCAATGTCCAGGGGACTGTCGCCCTTCTGGTTCCGCACGTTCGCCGACGCTTTCGATGGCTCTGCGTCCTCTTTGTCATCGCCCGGCCGGCGAATGCGCTGGACCCCTTGCAGGAGCGGTTTGAGGGCGTTGGGGTTGTGCGCACTAGCGAGGTGCACCGGCCGGTCGCCATTGTCCAACGGCGCGTCCGGATCGCACCCGCACGCTAATAGACTTTCCACGCACTCCTCTCCCAAACACGCTTCCTCCAGACCGACGGCGAGGTGCAGTGCCGTAATCCCCCCGGGCGCGGCGTACAAAAAATCGCTCCCCAGGTCGGGGTCTTCATCTTTCAGCGCCTTTAAGACCTTGAGCAACCCCGGTTTGATGCGTTCGCGCCACAGGGCACTCCGCCCGCTCCTCTCCGACGGCATCCACCGCATCACGGTCTGGAGTAAGAGCAAGAGGGGCGTGAGGCCGTTGGAGTCTAAGACGCGCGCCGGGTGCGTGAAGACCACGCCGAAGACCGGCGGGTCGTAGTCGTCCAGTAACGCGGCGAGCGTCACGGAAGAAACGCTCGTGTCGCCGGTCCACATGGTACAAGCCGCGATGATCGCCGTGGCGTGCGTGTCCTGGGCGCCCTCGTTGCGCCAGCGCGCCACGTGCGCGCCCCACGTCAGGCCGTCAGGCGCCTTATCATCAGCATGCTTCTGGTACCACGCTGCTAGTGCCTTCGCCGGCGTTTGGTCCACAAAGCCCGGCGGCGTCCACTCGCGCTTGTCCCCCAGAAACGCCGCCTCCCGGTCCTGCCGCCGCTGCTCCTTGAGCTCGGCGGCGCTCTTGCGGGGCATCCTTTCGCCCGCAGCGGGGCTTTTGGCAGCTCACGGCCTGCCAGGCACCCAGACCTTTGCACTGTTATTGGTGCGGCCTGCTATGTTTGGTGGATTGTTGCCTCAGCGCTGCATGCAGCGCTTGGCATTTTGGGCAGCCGAGCGCGACCCGCACGCTAGGCGTTTGGTGCAAAGCTGCCCCGGAACAGTGCGCACCGCACCGCCTGCGGCTAGTCGTCGCCCACGCGGCGACGCCACTAGCACGAGATCGGCCACATTGGCAGAGCGGGCAGAGAGAGCATTTGGCAATCGCTACCGCTGTGCCCTGCGGCGTCCACCCTGCCCGTCATCGAGGCATCGGCGAAGCCGTACCCCGCCGCCGCTGCGCACGGGCTGCCCGAAACGTCACTCAAGTTTCTTTTATGGCAGCCTGGGGGAGCCGTTCTTCGCTGCACCGCTGCCCCATATCATGATCGCGAGCCCCCCGCAGGCCGCAGTACGATATACTCTCACCCGCGGCTGCCGCCGCGCCCGCTCGCGAACCGAAGTCATGAATGCCAATGTCACGATCGATTACGCCACTGCGGAGAAGGTCATGGACTTCGACGGGCGCGGCGGCGGCGTGTTACAAGGTCATTGCTGGACGCCCGACGCCCGCGCAGGTCCAAGGTCTACGTCAAAATCCTGGGCGACAAGACAGCAATGAAGATGGAGCTCCTTCCCGGCTTCAGCTGGGCCAAGTCCATCGGCCCCAAGCTGTCGAAGAACGCCGACGGCTCGTGCCCGGCCTGGTGCCCCGCGACGCACTTCGGTACGTGTCTCCGCGCGGCGGCGCCCCCCTCCACACATAAACCGCGCAGGCTACCAGACCGCGGGCACGTGCAAAGTCACCTTCGAGGACGGCACGGACATGACGATCAACGCCGGGGACTCGTACCTCATCGACAAGCCGCACCTCCCGGAGATCGTCGGCGACGAGACGGTGGTCATGCACGAGTTCTCGCAGCAGGTGAAGAAGCTCGTGGACTCGATGAAGGACTGAGTCGCCGCGCGTTTCCCTGAACACTAGGCGTAGTATGCGCCTCCGCAAGATATCCGACCCCCCTTCCCCCTCCTCCAGTATAGATTCTCCCCTCACACGGCAAGGAAGGGGTTTCCCTTTGAAAACCCGTACTGAAAACCCGTGCGCACTTGAAAAACGCGCGCTGCCTTGGCCACTGCCGCGTCGTATACGTATTGACCGCGTTACACGGGCTACATGCGGTAGACGGATGCAGCGGTTCCAAGTACCGTGTACGGCGTAGCGTGCCGCAGCAAAACCGCTTCAAAATGCAAGCCCTGGGGGACCGCGTCCTCCTCGCGCCCGGCGGCGCGCACCCGGCTCTCCTGGAGACGGTCCGCGCCGCCTGCCGCGACGACGGGCACCTGTGCATCCTGGTCAACGTCGCCGTGCACCGACTGGAAGAGAGGCTGCTGGCCGCGGGCGTGCCGCGCTACCGCTTGCCTAGAGCTTTAACGTACGCGGCCAAGGCCTCCATTAGACGTTCCTTCTACAAGGGCGTCGTCCAGGCGAACTCGTGGGTCCTCGCGGCGGACGCGCTGTCCGGCGTCTTGGACGTAGAAAAGGTAGCTACCGTGATCGTGGGCGGGTGCGAAAAGCTGGACGCCGCGGCCTTGTTATTTTTACGGTTGTTCCGCGAACGGCGCTTCCTGCGCCGCTTCCCGAAGCACAACGCGTTCTGCCGGAGCTCGAGCCGTTTGATGGCCTTTTCCGGGCGGTGCGCCGCTTTACACCGGGAGCCTCAACGTTTAGGCGGCTTGCATTTGGTGAATTATGAGATCGAGGTGGCGGCGGACCCCAATGTTTCGGTAGTGACGCGGACCTCAACAACGTCAATAGCGCAGAAGCGCCAGGAGGCGGCCTTACGTCGGTTGGCGAGCGCCGTCGCGGCGCCGCTGCGGCGCGCCGTACTTGAGGCGCCGCGCGATGTTTGGTCTAATGAGTTCGCCGCGGACTGCAAACACGCCGTGCCGCTCAAACGGCGGCATAATTTCAACGACAGGCCTGTTAGAGACTTGGGCGCCATCCGCCGGCTGGCCATCGAGACGTGTTCGGCCGATGCTTCTTCGGCTTTGGAGGCGCTGGAGGTCTTCGCGCGCCGCAATATGTCCGCAAGGGACCCGCGCGCGTGGGTGGCGTCCAAGGACTACGATGCTTGTGTGGACGCGTGCCGCTTAAGGGCCACGCCCCGACAGGTGGAGGCGCCGCCCAAGTGGGCGTTGGTAGAAGAGGCCCTTCGTAATGTCGAGGGCCGCGTTTGTGTGCTCGTGGCGTCGCGCGACCAAGCGCGGTCCGTGGCCTCGTTCCTTAAATTAGGTGCGGAGGCCGCGTGTTTGAGGTTGCGGCGCCGGCTGGTGGCGCGGGCCCTCCCGCATCTCCCCTCCAAAAGTTCGCGCGACACGCCCTACCAGGCGCTGGTCCGGGCGCAGCTCGACGACGCGCTCGACGAGCGGAACGACGACGGCGACGCGGCGTTAGCGGACGCCCTGGCTATTTCCCTGGAGGAGGCCGAGGACGATGCCATCAAGGCGGCCATCGCGGCGTCGCTGGCGCGGCGGCGGTCGTCCATGCTCGGGCCGCCGCCGCCGCGCGCCCCGGCGGCAAGTCTACCCGAGTCCGAGGACGAGGGCACGCAGATCGTGGCGCCGCCGCCGCCGCGCCCGGAACCGGAAGCGACGCAGCGCTTGACGGATCCAGAGAAGACGTGCCTCTCGCCGCCGCCCCCGCCGGCGGCGCCCGCCTCGGCCCTCGAGCGCGCCCTGGCCGCGTCCGCGCGCGACGCGGGCGACGCCGGCTTGCAACGAGTCTTAGCTCTCTCCGCGGCCGAGGCGCGCGGGCCGGAGGTCGTGGACTTGACGCTGTCGCAGGCGTCCGAGCCGGACCGCGGGCTCTCGCGGTCGGCGGACGACACGCAGCTCGAGGAGACGCAGCTCGTGCCCGCGCCCCGGCGCTCCGTCGTCGACGTCTCCGTGTCGCCGCCCGACGCGGCGGCCGTGCGGGCGTCCCTGGCCGGCGGCGGGTGGCGCGGGCCGCCGACGCCGGCCGACGACGACTCGCCGGCGTTCAAGCTGCCCACGGACGACGACGACGCGCCTGCCGCGCCGCGCCGCTCCGTCGTCGACGTCACCGCGTCGCCGCCGGAGGGCGCGACTGCACCGGTGGACCTCACCGCGCCGCGCCGCCCCCTCGACGTCGGTCCGCGCCCGCCGGCCGTCTACGTCGTCACGGCGGAGCAATTAATGCCCACCTCGCTGGACGCGCTGCGGCCCCACAAGGTGATCGTGTACGACGTGTACGCACCCGCACTCCTCCGGCACGCGAAGCGCTACGCGGCCACGAGACGCGCCGTCGTCGAGCGCCTCGTGTTAGCCGGATCGCTCGAAGCGACGCTCGGTACGCAGACCGAGGCCCGCGACGCGTTAGCGCTGCAAGAGCTACAGTCCATACCAAAATTCGCCTCGACGCTCACACCGCCGGCAAACGCCGCTCCATTAATCGTCGTCGACGCGCGGGAGCTGCGGTCCGAGGTGCCGCGGGCGCTGTACGACAAGGGATTACGGTTGGCGGTGGCGACATTAACCGTGGCCGACTTCGTGCTGTCTTCTACTTTAGCGGTGGAGCGCAAGAGCGTCGACACGAACGACTTGTCCAGTTCGTTGGAGTCCGGGCGCCTGTGGAAGCAACTCAGAGCTCTGGGCGCGGCCTACGCCACGCCGGCGTTGCTCATCGAGTTCCGCGACCGCTGCCGGCCTTTGGACGCGCCCACGACCTACCTCTCCTTGAAACATACGCAAGATGGCTTAGTCAAGGCGGTTTTGGAATTCCCTAGAACACGGGTCGTCTGGACGCCGACGGCGGCGGCGACGGCGGGTTTGTTCGCGGCGCTCGCCGCGGAAGGTGACGACCCAGATATTGAAACCGCGCAGAAACACCGGGACGACGGCGACGCGATGTTTAGGTTCCTGGAAAAAGTGCCCGGCTTGGAGCCGCCGCGGCCGGACCTCAATGGACGGTCATTAGCTCTATTAGCGTCGTTGGACAGCGCCGCCCTCACGAAAATACTGGGTTCGGTCCGCGCGCGGCGCTTCGGCGCTTTTTGTACAAAACCAATGGAGACCCTGGAGGAGAAGGAGAACCCCCCGAAGAGGAAGCGCCGGAAGTTGTAACAAGTGTATTTATACTGATAAATGAGGACTATCAGGGGGGTCGAAGGAGAGCTTGAAGTCGTCCGCGTCGTCGCTGGGCGTGACGTCCTCGATGCCCCGGACTTCCTCCACGTAGTGCATGAGCATGTTCTCCACGCCGTTCGTTAAAGTGGAGGCGGACGAGGGGCACCCGACGCATGAACCCGCCAACTCTACCTGCACTAATCCAGTCCCTTCGTCGAAGCCGCGGTAGAAAATGTCCCCGCCGTCTTCCTGGACGGCCGGGCGAATGCGCACCTCAATAAGCTCCTTGATCATCGCCACGACCTCTGAATCGCTATCTAGTATTTCTGTATCTTTCGGCGTGGATTCGTCGGACGCGCTCACCGCGTCCACACCTTCCGCGAAGAAATCCATCAAGTGGCTGAAGACGTGCGGCTTGATCGTGGACCAGGCGCCGGCATCGTCCTTGGAGACCGTGATGAAATCTTGTGCTACAAACAAACCGGTGACGTGGTCGACCGTGAAGAGCCGCCGCGCCAACGGCGACTTGGCCGCCTCCGCATCGCCCTTCGTGAAGTGGAAGCCCGAGCTCGTCTCCGCCCCCAACTTCACCGGCTGGCTCGGCAGGAATTTGAGGCTGAAGGGGTTCGGGGTCTTTTCGACTTGGATGAAGACGGAGCGGGCCCAGCGCGGCGCCCGGCGGAGGAGGGTGGCGGCGGCGCGCATGGTCCGTGTGCGCGTCGCGGGCGTTTATGTCGAAGGCAAGGCTGCGTTGCGTGCGTTATGTCAAGGCCTCAGCAAGCTGCTGCTCCGTGCTCTTCCTGGGGACCGGCACGTAGCTAGCGAGGCTCTGCGGTTGGATGGTGTCTGAAACACAGCTAGCACACACGTTTTAGCAGCGAGGGTGCGCTGTCGACGCGCTGTCAAAAGGCAGGCAAAGCGCATTTGACGAACCCGCACGTTAGAAAAACCCGTGAGGAGAGCAACATTTTCCAAGCCACGCGTCTTATCGTAGCATCAACGTCGCGCCATACGTCTCTACTACGCAAGGTCGTCGCCACGAAGCCAGCGCAGCGTTACGGCTCGTAGAAAGCCGGCGGCCGTGACACCCGCCGCCCTGTTTAGCCTTTGCGGGGTTAAGCCCTACGCGATCGAGGACATTGGGATCTACCAGTCCATCTTCGAGATGTTGAACGTCGTGGGCGCTGTTTCCACGACGGCCATCGTCGTCTTCCGGTCGCCCATCATTTCTGGTTCTCAAGCGCACAAAGACGCCGTTTTTATTGGAGTCGTGACCGGCTTCTTCGCCGTGATCAAGTTACTAGAATGTCTTATCGAAGACGTGCACCACGACGTGGCGTTACAGATCGAACGCCAGGCGTTTATTCAGTCGAAAATTATCGATAGAGTGGCCGACGAAGACGACGATTTGGAGTTCGTGGAAGTGACGAAGAAGTTAGTAGTCGAAGTGCGAGACTGGGACGACCTGGAGCTGTACTACAAGACGGTGCCGGACTACTTCGAGCAGGATGACGGGCGCAAGCTGAACGAGCTCCCGGAGCGGACGGAGTCGGACATGGTCGCGGGGGTCGACTGATGGGGCCTCGCTTTAGAGGTAAGGGCTAGTGCGCTCTAGCAAAACACTACTCTCCTAGCTACCACGCCCGCCTTTTATCGAGCGGCGCAGGCGCCGTTTGTCGAGGCCGCAGCGCAAAGGTCGCGACCACCGGCCGGTGGTCCGAGGGCCGCGTGTCCACCGACCCGTAGCTCGCCAGGACCAGCTCGGGCGACCGCTTCGTCGCGCCGCGGGGTACATATAAAACACGGTCCGTCCAGGACGGCACGCGCTGCTTCTTCGAGGAGTCGTACGTTGAAGAGCGTGGATCAAACTTGAACGTCGGGGCGAAGTCGATGGGCCCTTCAAAGAAGTCCTCGAAGGCGCACCCCGCCGCCTTCCGGTTCTTGAGTTGGTCGTACTCGAGCAGAGCAGCGAAGTCGCCTGATAAAGCGCCGCGCTCCGCCTCCTCCCGCGGCAGGTCCAGCCTATAATTTAGGTCGCCCGCGAAGAGGCAGCCGTCCACGCAGTCCAGGAGGTCGTGGCTGCCCCATTGTTGGGGCATCTGCGGGAGTAACTCCCGGCAGATGCGGTGGTAGTCCGCGTCCCGATCACTCGCTTTGTGGGCATGCGCGGCTAGGTGTGCCGAAACAACTAACAGTTTGGCGGTGGCGGAGGTCTTGCCCTCCCGTACTTTTAAATCCAAAAAGGCGGCCGCGCAGCCCTTGTTCCGCAGGACGTTGCCAATGCCGCACGCGACATCACCGGTGGCGCAGGCCTCCACCTTAAGGAGCTTGGACTTCTTTTTTTGTAAAACGGTCAAACGCACGGGTCCGGCAGACTGGTCCGCCACTATTTGATGAGTCTTGGAAGGGAACTTCTCCGCTAAGAGCCGCGTCCAGGCCTCGGCCCGTTGGCCGGGCGTCCGCCGTGGTTTGAGATCCTCCAACTCCTGGACACAGATACACACTAAATCGTGCCGCCGCAACTTCTCGAGGAACGCGGCGTCCTTCGCCGTAGGGCTCTCGGCGGCCAGGTTCCAGGTTACGCATGCAATAGTGGCGCAGGGCGGCGCGAGCGGTTTCGCTACCGTTGTGTTCGTCGCGTTGACCGTCCCGTTCGCCGGCGCCGAGACGAACAAGGCCTGCACCCGTTTATTGAGCGCCGCGGCGCGGCTGGCCGCGCTCCCGTTGTTCTTGTTCGACACGAAGCCGTGGAGCCCCGTTAAGTTGGCTAGTTTCTTGCGCACGGGCCGCAGGGAGACGTTCGCTCTTAAATAGGCGAGGCGGTCCCGGAGAGCGTGGAGGAGGCTCGCCGTCGCGTTGGTCGTCGCGTTGGGCGTTGCGGTTGTGGTTGCGGCGTCCAGCGCCGCGGCGGTGGGCGTTGCGGTTGCAGCGGCGGACGACGACGCCGCGAGCTCGGTTTCGTTCGTCGCAGGCGCTGTCGCGTTGGCGGTGTCGGGCTGCTGCGTCTCGTTCGCGGCTGCTACGACTGGTGCGGCACCGGTCGCTGCAGCAGCGCTGCTCGAAGTGCTGCCTGCTGACGGCGCATCGCTTGAGGACAACGCAGCAGCAGCGGCGCACCAGGAGAGGAGGAGTAAGCGCTGCAAACGCATTATTCTCACTATCCGCTGCGTGCCTCTTGCTTTGTGAACAGGTTTTGCTTCATTCGAAACCCGCATGAGAAACCCGCGCGTTACAAGAAATTTGCGCGCATGCGCGTCAGCTGTCGCGAGGACTTAATGCGCACCACATTACTATTGTTGAGCAGCGGAAACGTCGCAGCCATGGCCGCAATGACAAGCGACAAGCCCACGCTGAAGTACTTTAACATCATGGGCCGCGGCGAGCCCATACGCATGACCTTTGCGGCCTGCGGCGCGGCCTACGAGGAGGAGTCCGTCGACTTCGCAGCGATGAAGAGCCAGGCCGGCACGGCGGCATGGCCCTTCGGCCAGGCGCCCGTGCTACAAACGGAAGGCGTGGCGCTGACGCAGATGACGGCGATCATGCGCTACGTCGCGGCCACGCACAAGCCCGAATTACTCGGAAACACGCTCATTGATCGTGCCACGGTCGACGCCTTGCTGGCGGGCATCGACGACCTCTATTTTAAGTACATTTCCTGCGTCTACGAGGACCAGCTCGCCCAGCCGGCGCGGGACGTGTTGTGGACAAAACACTTCGATCCCGCTTCGAGAAGCGAGCGCAACGGCGGCGGGCACATGAAGTTCCTGGACGGCTACCTCGAGCGCTCCGGCGGGCCCTTTTTGTTGGGAGCCGCGCCGACGATCGCGGACGTGTTCCTGGCCTTTGCGCTGGAGGCGTTCTCCCGCGACCAGTGCTTCGGCACCAAGTGCGCCGAGACCTACCCGCGACTCGGCGCGTTCCGGGCCGCCGTCGCCGCGGTGGACGGCCTCAAGGACCGCCTCGCCGACCCGAAGCGTGCGGAGCTGCCCTTCAACGGGAACGGCATGGGGTGAAGACCTAAGCACAGTTTTACTTACGCCATTTCAAGCCCCGCCGCCGCGCCGGTGATCGCCGCGACGCGCTCGGCCTTCGCGTCCCACGTGCACTTGGACGCCTCGACGCGCGCGGCCACGGACCGCAATAAGAGCACCGTCGACGCGCGCTCTTTTGGGGTGGCATCGTCCATCGAGGTAGAAAGCTCCAACGCAACCTTGGCGAGGCCCTCCAGCAACTTCGCGTCGCGCTCCAGGTCGTTACTATTCAAATACGCTCTCACAGCCTTGGCGCGCCGCACTCTACAAGTAACGGAGTCCTCGGCCCTTTCGGCCAAAGCGCTCCATAAAGTAGCAGAGGCCCGGTCGGCGCCCGCCGGAGCCTCCGTGTCCAAGCGTAGACAGAGCTCGTCCAGGACATCCCGCGCTCGTTGAGAGTTAAACGAGTCGTCGCTCTCTTCGTCCACCAACTCCATGACCCGCAACAAGACATCCAACGTTGCGCCGACGCTCCTCTTAGAAACACTCGCTAAGTCCAACAAGCGATTCAGCGCGTGCATGGCCTCCGCCGGTCTCTTTGACATACACGCACATCTCGCCAAGTTCTCCCAGAGGCGCCAGTCCTCCGGCCGCGTGGCCACGGCCCGTTCCAAGGCGTTCTTCGCCATGGCGGTCTGCCCGCACCGAAGTCGACACGCGGCCAAATTGGCCCAGGCGTCCCCACAATCGGGCTCGTGCTGGACACATCTAGAAAAGGCCCGCGCCGCTTTCCCGAGTTGGGCTTTACGGTCTTCGGCATCACTCGCTGCCTCCGCGACCCGCATCCTACAACATCCTAAATCGAACCAGGACTGACTTGCCTGCGGTCGCGCTTTGATCGTCTCGTCGAACCAGGCACACGCCTCCGGCCACCGCCCCGAATTCATGTGTCTTCGTCCTAAACTCCGGGCGGCGCGCCAGTCCCTCCGTCCCGACTTGTTCCAGGCCTTTTCATGTAACGTGGCGTCATCTCTTAGATCGCCCAACGCGCACAATAAGCGCGGGTGGTCCGGCTTTAGGAGGAGTTCCCTATTGAGCACCACCAAAGCCTCCTCCCGCCGACCCGCGGCCGCGTACAACTCGATGACCAAGTCCCACTCGTGAATCTTCGCGTAGCGCTCCGCCGCGCTCACGAAGGCGCCTAGGCGGGCCATGGCTGAAGCGACTTCCCCGTCCAATTCCCACCGCGACGGGTAGTCCACCGCCGCCGCGAACGCGATGCGGTCGGACGCACACGCCTCACCTGTCTTAGTAGTGATGTGCTGGTTCGCTAACACTTCCAACTGCAAGGCGGCCCGATCCGCAGAATACACGCTCGCGGCCTCCAACCGGCAGCGCTGGAGGAGCGCGGCCGAGTGCACGAGCCAGTCCACCGGCCTCGCTAAAGCGAACGCGACGTACGGCCGCATCTGGTCGTTCGTGAGGCCGTCGTCCGGGTTCGTGTTTTTGACGTCTAAGCATAACGCTAAAGCGACACAGGACGTCAGGGCCGCCCGTCGCGGATCTTGTACATTAGCCCGCCGCTTCCGGTCGTCGAACGCCACGTCCTCCAATAACACGGAGTCCTCGTTGAGTGCGGGCCCCGCCGGGAAGACCTCCGCGGGCGCTTCCGTAGAACATGCCTCGGCGACGCGCAGCTGCGGCTTACTGTCGACCTGGAACTTCGTCCTTTTTCCCAAAGACCCCTCCAGGGTCAGGTCGAGCCGGGCGACGTCCGCCGCCTTTCGGAACGCGCCGCGGCCCCGCTCGGGCTCGTCCAGGAAGTGGTCTGCTAATCCCACTTCTAATTCTAGGAGCGCGCGCGTGTCGCTCGACGCGTGTTCTAACCACAGCCTCGATTTCTCGGCGTGTTTCTGCATGGCCGCCACGAAGGTGCCGCACACCGAATGCGTGCCCGTCACCAGACACCGCACGTGCAGCGTCTTGGCCCGCAGCAACCACCAGTCGCACGCGGCCGGCGCCTCATCCGAAGCAGCCTCGAGCAGCGCCAAGGCCAATGTAAGCGCTCCCGACGCGACCGCGAAGGGCGAGGGCGCGTCGCCCCCCACATCCAATAACGCGGGCGCGTAGCCGGCCACGAGGCTGAGCGATGCTTCCGACGGCAGGGGTCCGGAATAGTTCGCCTGCTGGTAGAGCCGCAGGCACGAGGCGCCGGCCGCCGTGAGCTCGGCGCGCGCGCGCGCCCGGTGCCCGCGCTTCGCCGCTAAGGCCTGGCATCTATCATTAATTGCCATGACCTTCAGAGGTGGTTTGTCGACGACCTGTTTCAATAGCGCGTCCGCGACTACTGAAGCGTACGCGCCCGCGGCTATTTTTTCGTACCACCCCCGCGCGACCTCCAACGCGGCGCCCGCGTCGACGTCCGCACTCACCCCTTCGAGGCACGCGAGCTCCAGTGCGCGGAACGCCTCGAGGTCCGATGCGGACGGCTCCGCTACATTGACTTCGCTGTCGTCGTCGACGGCCAACGAGAGGTCGCCGACGCCGACGCCGAACAAGGCTTCGTCGTCGGAGGACGAGTCCTGGTCTGCCGGCATTGTGTTGTTGTACTCACTGCAGCTGTGCTTGCACGGGTACCGGGCGCGCAGGAATGGGCGGCAGTCCACACGCGAGCTGTAACTTGCTTTGTTGCAAACCTTCTCTGGCTAATGGATGAAATAAAGGAGCGATGCGATTTTTTTACATATGCCCGTGCGGGTTTCATGCACGGGTTTCGCCGAGTTGATTGCGCCTCGACGCGAGTTTGGCCACGGCTTGAGAGTCATCACTCACCACGCGCGGGGTCGTTGGAAAATCATCAAAACTCACTGATCAAGGTTTGAGTGGACATCCGCGGCGTCGGCATATTATTGGCCGATGAAAAATTTGCAAGTCACTGTGCCATGTGCAGTGCTTGAGTGCCGAGTTGGCAACGCGCCACGACTTTGCGGGTGTGTGTTGTTTCCACGGACGTCGCGCGCCATGCCTCTCGCCGGCGACGCGCGATGCGGCACCCTGCTCGCCAAGGTCGTCTTCCTGGCGACGGGCGTCTAGGTTGGACCTCGCCGCGGCGAAGAAGCGGCTGGCCTCCTTTGCGGTCGTCATGTTATTGGAACACTACGCGGAGGGCTTGCTTGTCTTCTGTAAACGGCTCGGGTGGCCGGACGCCACGTGCCGCCAACCGCCCAACCGCGGAGGGCCTCCCTGGCGCCGCCTCAGCGTTGGGGACGACCGGGACCAGGGCCGCCGGCGCCTCGGCCAAGGTACCGGCAACCTGGCCAAGGTCATAGCGACGCGGAACGTGAGCCTCGACGGCTTCGCCGACGTCGTCGACGAGACGCAGCTGTCCCAGGAGCTGTATTTCTACGCCCGCGAAATCAATCGCGCGGACCACATGCTGCTCGGCCTCGACCCGCCGGGGGCAAGTCTTTTACCGCCGGGCGAGGCCGACGTTTTCGCGACGCGGGGCGATGCGTAGTCGTTAACACTTTACAAGCCTAATAGATCAAAAGAGCACCACCGTCGAGACCGCGAGCCACGGCGACCGGTCGTCGTCGCCCCGCCGCGCGCACGCCCCGTCCGCGCCGGCGGCGCGGCACCCCAGGTCGTAGGCCGCCCAGCTCCCCGTTTCCCTGCAACTCCCTTGCGCGGGCGCGCAGTCGCGGCACGCGGCGCGCATGGGCCGCGCGAGCGCCGCGCAGGCGTGCGCCGGAATTTTGGCGGGCACCACGCGCAGGTCGACGTGGACCGGGTTTAGCACCCAGCAGCTCTCCCGGTCCTCGAGCTTGGCCACTTTTGTCAGATCGACGACGAGCCGCGACCCGGCGTTTGGAATGGTCGTCACCGTGCAGGCCGGCGCGGCGCAGGGCTGGCCCTCCACCCGGACCTCGAGCTCCGCGTGCCAGTTGGCCGCGTGCACGTTCTTGGAAACGACCGGCGCCTCGGCGATGACCGCGACGCAGCTCGCGTGCTTGCGGAAGTCCAGGTCCAGCTGGAGCTCGCCGCTGCCGGCGTCGCCCACGAAGCCCCGTATATGAGAAGTATGAGACTGCTTTCTTCGAACTTCATAACAGGCGCGCGAGGCCTCGTCGACACAAAGAAGGTCCTCCTCTACATGCGCCTCGAAGGAGACGGGCAGATTGCGCCACCGCGTGCGTTGACTGGCGTTCGAAATGAGGTCGCCCACGTCCCGCGCGGCGGGCGCCTTGGGTAAGGAGGAACTCGCGCATAGGGGGCGCGGATAGTGGCTCGAGCCCTCTCTACCTGGAGAATGGGCGCACGCTGTTCCTGCACACAGGACGGGCGGCGGCAGTCCTACGTGGGTCCGCGCGGCCAGGGCCGCGCGGCGCCGGTCTCTGTGGCGTAGTAAGCGCTCAATATCGCTCCGCGGCGTCGCCGCGTGCAAAAAGCGACTGAGCGACTCGTTCGCGTACAGTAGTAAACGGAACGCGACCTGATTCCCAATAAGTTCGTGGCCGAGCGGCGAGAGGCCCGCCTCGCCCATGAGCGGTTTTGTTTCCTTCCAGAAGGTCCGCCAACTGTCCGGCGAGCCGTCGGGGACGCCCGCGCGCCTGGCGAAGGTGTGGACGCCGTCCGACACGCGCGGGCCCTCGACCTGTGGCGCGACGACGGGCTTCTTGTGCCGCGACGCGCGCGCTCTCTTTTTGACGTCCGTGCGTTTCGACGCCGTTAACCTTCTATGCGGTTTTCGTTTAGATCGGTATGGGTCCTTCTTGAAGGCCTGGCCGAAGGCCGATAAGAAGGTCGAGGAGAACTTGTGGTACGCGTCGCCGAAGACGCCTCCCTTCTCTAGCGCCGTCCTCAAAGTGGACGCATCATCACCTCCATCAAAATCGGAGGCCACGTAGATCAGGGCCGGCCGCTGGGGCAGGTTCCAGACCTGGCGCATCTGGATCTCCGCCGAAGCGAGCTCGCGGGGGGCGACCAACCGGGCGCTCTTTGACAGGTGCTTCCTACCCGTGATATTCGCGTTCCACATGAGTTTGGCCTGCTTCGGCGGTAAGCTGCTCAGACCGTCGGCGAAGGCGCCCGTCCTGCCATACGTCGGGCTCCACTCTCGTATGACGACGTCCACGTCGTTCCCTACGAGTTCGCCCAGACAGAACGCGTCTTCGAGCGACCGGGCGTCGCGCCACCAACTCGCGGCCGTCCGCACGGCAAACTCATCGGGAAAGACGTGTTCCAAACGCCGTCGTAGAATGTGGGGCCAGGCCTCGTCGGCCCACCCGTGGCGGTTGGCCGTGTACGCGCCGCCGATGACTAATATGGCGAACGGGTGGCCGCCCACGAACGCCTCGGCGAGGCGCTCCCGCAACAAGACGTCGTTGTTCGGCCGCTTGGACTGCTTGGCTCTGAGTAACACGCCGGGATCGCCGCCGTAATACTTCACGAGGCTCCCCAGTTCGCTCGAGACGGCGCGCAACGCTCTTTCGAGGGATGGGAGCACGGTGCGCTCCTCTTGCGCCGTGTAGCGCGGCGCCTCCCCGGGTTGCGGCTCCCCCGGTTGGGCGGTGGCGTTCTCGCGCGGCTGCGCGGGCGGTTGCGGGCGGTGGCGGTCGTGGTGCCGATCGGTCAGGGCCGCGAACCAGCCGCCGAAGAGGGCATCCGTGCCGGTGAGCAGCACGTGCAGCAGGAGGCGCCGCATGTGTCTGGCGTGGGCTGCAATCTGCCCACCTGCTTGTGCAGTTGTGCCACGGCTGCCCGCCTATCCGGCGCACCTAGGCCAGTGCAGTTATGCCACGGCTGCCCGCCTATCCGGCGCACCTAGACCAGCACGCGCGCAGGGCGTTGCTCACGAGCGTGGCATTGCATCAATGTCGCCTCGAGCGCCCACTTGACGGTCGATGCAAAAATTCGACGTGTACCCGCACGGATTACCAAGCGGGGAGCAGTGCTGCGGGGGCTCGCGGTAACGGTGGCTCGGCGGAGAATGCCCTGGGACGGCGAATCTACGACTGCCCGTTTCCTTTTGACGACAAAACGGGTCTTCAGAACCGCGTTGGACGGCTGCCCACAGCTCACAGAGTCTCTGGGACTCAGTTGCCACCCGGTGCTGCCTGCAAAACCCACCCGACCCGAGCGGACCAAGCCATGCGCGCCACGCGCGCCTTCCGGGCCCAGCCGGAGACAATCAGACTCCAGCAGGAGACGCAGCAACAGCAGACGAGCCTCAACGCCCTGCGGAGCCAGATGGCTCGGGAGAAGCAACGGCGCGACGCGGCGCAGCGCCCGGGCGCGTCGCGGTGGGGCTCGGCCGCGGCCACCAAGGGCTCGCTCGCCAAGTACGGCCGGGACGCGCGGCAGCGCGTGGCGGAGAAGCCGGCGCGGGGCCGCCCGGACAAGTTCTGGGAGACGCCGGTCCCGCAGTGGAGCGTCGCGGACGCGGTGAGTTGGCTCCGGTCCGTCGACCTGGCGCAGTACGGTGACACGTTCGCGCGGAACGAGATCTCCGGTGGTGAGTTGCTGGACCTGGGTTTGGACGACCTCGACTACCTGGGCGTCAAGGCTTTGGCGCACCGGAAGCGGCTGCTCAAGGGCGTGGCTGAATTATGCGCGGCGCACAAGCGGGGACGAGCACTGCCGGCCGCCGCCCCGCCGGACCCGACCTTCGGTCGCGGCCCGCCGGCGGCGCCTGTGACAGGTCCGCAAAAGCAGCACTGGTCCGCCGTGCCCACGCTGCGGGAGCAGAACCCCGACGCGCCGAACCCGCACCTCGCGAATGCGTGCGACCGGGCGCCGGCTAGATTGGCGGATGGCGGGGGCACTTTCTCGTTCGGAAACGCGGAGGCTGAAGTACTGGACGAAGCGGCCGAGCGGCGCGCCTTCAAGGAGGCGGTCAGCGCGTGGCGGTCCGGCGCGCCGCCGGATTTGCCATCACCGCCCAAGTGCGGCGGCAGCTTGTTAGAAGGAGACTACGACGAGCAAGCGGAGCAGGCCGCGTTCCAGGAGGCCGTGAATGCGTGGCGGACGCGGGGCGAGGAGCCCGCGCCACGGCGGTCGTCGCCCAAAAAATTGAATACCGTGGGCCGAACTGCAACGGACGTCGCCGACGACTTGGCGCGGCAGCTGGACGCCATGAACGCCGAGGTCGGGGCACAACTGCGGCAACGACGGCAAGTCTTGGAAGCCGCGGCCGCGGCGTCGCGGGCCGAGGGGGAGCGACTGCGCGCCGCCGCGTCGGAGCCCCTCGTCCTGGAGCCCGTGGACTCGGACTCGGAGATCGACGACGCGCCGCAGTCGTGCCGCGTGACGGAGGTGGCCGCCTCGGACGACGCGGACGAGGCTGCGTACTTCGTGGACGAGGGGAGCGACTAATCATCCTCTCTTAAACTTACCACCCTACCGCTTGAACTGCAGGAACACCTCCTTGCATTTCCATTTTTCTTCGTTCGAGCCGATGGC
>Ga0114994_10000420_pt1 | contig 28329 bp, 16 predicted proteins | sample ArcticOcean_MG_C_9_FD_87043 | JGI IMG/M metagenome (GOLD analysis project Ga0114994, IMG submission 87043) | Marine microbial communities from western Arctic Ocean - ArcticOcean_MG_CB2_152 | ecosystem: Environmental > Aquatic > Marine > Oceanic | place: Arctic Ocean: Canada Basin | collected...
AACGGATTTCCGCCGCCGCCGCCGCCGCCGCCGCCCATGCCCGACAGAATGTCCGCGATGTTCGGCATGCCACCTGGAGAACCACCGCCGCCGCCGCCAAAAGGAGACCCGCCTGGGGCGCCCCCGCCGCCGAAGGGGTTGCCCCCCATGCCGCCGAAGGGGCTCCCGCCCCCCGGCGCGCCCCCGAAGGGCGAGCCCCCCTGGGGCGCGTCGCTCGGACTCCCCGCCTTGGGCATTTTGGACGTCTTCAATTCCATCACGTCGTCGTCGAACACGTCGTCGCCTTGTGAAGGGGCGTCGGGCCGCTTGCCCTCGGACAAAGCGCCGACGTAGGCGTCCACTAGCTCCTTCTTCTCGAGCATGCCGCGCGTGGACACGCCCATCTTGCCCAGGGCCTCCTGTAACGCCTTGATGCGCATTTTGCCCACGTCGGCTATGGCGGCCTCGGCATCAAAGTCCGCGGGCGGCGGCTTCTTTTCAGCCGGCGGCGCCTTGTAGGACGAGACGTCGATGACGTCCTCGTCCTCGGGCCGCCGCCGCGTCTTGGGGGCGGGCGTCGGCTTCGGCGTCGGCGCGGGCGCAGGCGCCGGCGCCGGCGCCGGCGCGCTCTGGGGCACGCCCCCCCCGGCCTTGAAGGCGGCCAGGCGCTTCGCGAGCTCGTCCTTCTCGAAGCAGTCGTCGTACCGCACGCCCGCCTCGCGCAGCTCCTGCTGGATGGCGCTCGCGCGCATCTTCCTGATCTCCTCGAGGTCCGACGCGCGCAGCGGCGTGGCGTGGCGCCGCGGCGCCAGCGGCGCGCGGAAGGCGGCCGCGCATGCCGCCAAGCCGATGAGTGCTGGTCGCAGCACCATGGCGTGTTATGTTATGCAGCTGTACGAGCCGTAGGAACACACCGCGTCCTAGTCCAGCGTGCGTGCCCGCTTAACTGCTCGTAGGAATACAGCGAATACAGCGTTGATCGCGATGGCGTGAAGTAGAGAAGCAGAGTGGCCGCATCAACTAGGAGAGCGCACCAGCTCTGCGAGGTTCGGGTTTTGTGCCGCCACCTACATCTACGCATACCGATGGTGCCTCCTCTGGGCCCGTTAGCTACTAGCCGCGCGGGCTTCATACCGATGCCCGGGGGAGTAGTAGGCGCGCCACCAAGAGAAAAGATGGCTATTACTCGCCGCGCCACACGTCGCACGCCCCCGGCCCCGCCTCGACCTTGGTGTATTGGATTTGCCCGTCGACCTTCTTCGGCAGGACCAGGACCTCGACGAAGGCGTCGCAGGCCCCCGCCACGCTCGACGCCACCTTCAAGAGCTTCGCGGCGTCCTCCAGGAAATCCCCGAAGGCGCGCTTCGTCACGGCCGACGCCAAGCACGACTGGCTGCACCGCGTCCAGTCGATCACACAGACCATCCGGGGCGCCTCGGGTAACCTGGGCATGCAACGGCTCCGCATGTTTGCGGTGCGGACCGAGGCGTGGGCGCGCGTCTGACTCCGCGTCGAACGTTTAAACGCCATCGACGCGAGAGTCGCCTCACCGGTCGCTGTCTACGCAGGGGCGCGTGAACAGACCCTTCAAGGAGAGCGACACCGGCTTTGCCTTGGTGCAGGCGCAGGTGCTCGTCCAGCTCGTGGCCGAGATAAATAGGTGGGGGCTCACTGCGCGCCGGACGCTCGAGAAGCATCTATCGGAAAACGCGATATCGCCGACGCGACCCCTTCCGCAAACCGTCGCTGACGCCGTCGGGGGGACACCGTACAGTGTGGTGTCGCACCACACCGCACTCTACGGGCCACCAGTGTACGCCCCACAGGAACCAGACTCGGACTAAAATAATACAGTGTTAGTACCTAGTTGCAGTAGTACGGGCCACCACTTACCCACGCCGCCCGGAAGCCGACCTATTACTCAAAATACGGGGCGCCACTTACTCACACCGCCCGGAAGGACGACCCGCCGCGCAGGACGCCGACATCCTCGAGCAGGTCCGTCTTGGCCGCGTCCGTCACGGGCTGCAGGTCGGGTACCTTCGCGGCGATGAAGTCCAGGCAGCGCGCGATGTCCGCCGACGCTTGCGCGCGCATCGTCACCAGCCGCGTGTCCTTCAATTCGTGCTGCTTGGACGCCACCTCGATGAAGACCTGGGGGTAGCTCTCGCGGATCTTGGCGAGCGTCGCGCCCCGCTTGCCGATGATGCGCCCGACCATGCGCTCCGGGATCTCCACCCGGCACTTTTGGCGGTCGTCTGCGGCGAGCAACGGCGCCGGCGCGAAGGCCGGGCCGATGTCCAGGCCCTGCGTTAACCTCTTCACGTCGAAGAAGGCCACCGCGATGGTCGCCGCAACATCAGCAGCAGCATCGTGGGCCTTGCCCGCCACCTGGTTGTCGTCGATCTCGGCGAGCAACGCCCGCATGCCCGGCGCCGAGGCGCGGGGCCCCCAGTGCAACAACATCGTGTCGATCGTCCGCCGCTTCAAACACAATCCCTTGATCTTGAGCACCTGCAAGTCCGCGCAGAGCTTGTGGCCCACTAAAAAGGAGGTGTCGTCGAACCGACTCGCAATGAGGCGCTGCATGTCCTGAATCGAAGCCAGGTCCTTGCGCGCCGCGACGTGGGCCGACCGCTTTAATCCATGAATAGAATCCTTCCAGTCGAGGAGCTGCGCCTGGTGGTCGTCCCACCAGTTCAACTCGTCGCCCGGGTTGATCAGGCCGTCGAAGAGCGTCTCCTGGGCCGCGCGCACGCCGTCCGGCGACGCCTCCCACCGCGTGCGCGTCACGCACGCCGAGACCGGGAAGCGCACACCGTCCTTTCTGCGTTCGCACATCTCCACGTCCAAGGCGAGCCACGTCACGGCCTCGCCGCCGCTGGGCGGGTGCGCGTCGAGGCGCGCCCAGCCGCCCACGTGCTCGGGCGTCACGAGCGGCCCGTACAGCTCGGCCGCCATGAACTTGCCGTGGCGCGCCGTGGCCGCGGCGAGCGCCCCAACGTCCGCGGCGAAGCGCGCTAACGATGTGCCGCGCAGCGGGAGGACGCACGCAGCTTGCGTGGTCGCCGGCGTCGGGCTCGAGGACGTGCGTCTTCTCTTCGAGGGCGTGAGCTCGGGCGCCTTCGTCGTCTCGAGGCCGTCCATGGTCGGCGCGCTGTCCGTCATCGTTTCAAATATGCTCTCTGTGGCTCAAGGGCTTAAAGGCGCGGTGCGGCGGCGTGGGATAAGCTATGTTCGGAGCGATGTGGCGCCCTAGCGGTCACAAATCTTGATCAGGAACAGCGTTACGCGATCGCACGTCTGGAGCTCGGGCTCGCGGCGCGGCGCGGCGGCGCGCGGGCAAACCCGCACGATAAACCCGCGCGTTTTGAAGAAGAGACGTCCCCAGCGATGCCTACGTAGCGACAGTCGAAGGCTTTACCTCCTGTACATGTGAAATTGGCCAAAACATCTCAGCAAAAAAAAGGCAGAGCCAAGGAGCTGCCAAGGTAGACAGAGAAGCTGGCCCACCTGTGCCGCTGCACGGACACGGTCATGGGTAAAAAATCTCGGAGACAACGCGGCAAGCGCGAAGAGAGCAGCCCAGAGCAGCCCTCTCGACGCAGCGCAGCAAATACAGGCATGCTCGAATGCCGCCGCGTCTACTTCGGCACGGCGCTCCGCCGCGACGTCACGGTCATCTTTGTGCCGTCCGGCATTATTATGGAGTGGCGGAGCGAAACGTCGGGCCTGTACATCGAGACCAGCCTCGCGGCGTCCCACATGACCTCGTTCGACATGTACCACGGCCCGGCGCGCCCCGGCACCAGCCTCGCAGACGACGACGGAAACGCCATCCTTGGATACATATCTACGGGTAGGCCGATCCAGGACTTTTTCGCCATCGGCCTGCGCCAAAAGCCGCCGCACCTGCGCTCAGTGGACGGCTTCGAGCCCACTGATGAGGGGCCACGGAAGTACATCGTTGTCGTCCTCGAGGACGACGACGCTCTCGCGACCTTTAGGCACGAGGCAGTGCCGAACGTCGTCTGGGGCGGTCACGTCGGCTGGCCGGCCGCGCCCGTCCTCAGCACGTCAGCGGCGGCACGGCCATTCCTCGCGGGCGTCCCCATCGCCGACAAGCTCGCCGTCGCCGACGCGGTGGAGGACGCCGCGGCGTTGCGGCAGAAGTCCTCCCGCGCGCCGCGCCGCGACTTCGACGTCGAGGCCGTGGACCCGGACGCCAACGATCTGAACGACGAAATGCGCGATTTCCTGGAAATAGCCAGCGAAACGCGAGCGGGGGTGGTCATCGACGACGCGGACGCGGACAATTTTGACGAATACTATAAACTCATCGTCAGAAACATATTTGACGATGCATCCAAGAAAATCTTAGGCGAGCCAACGATCGGACCGCAGTCGCTCAAGGCGCTAATGGCTTCCGGACACCAATGTGATTGTTTACGAGCCATAGAACGCTGGCCCCGCATCAGGAAATACTGGCCGCGGGTCCGGCGGCGCATCTGTTCTGCTTGCGGGAAACACTCACTTGATCTTTCCCAGCCGCGGTTCCTCGTCTGCGGCGGCTGCAGCAAGGGTCGGGGCGTGGCCCGCTACTGCTCCGAGGCATGTCAGGGCGAGCACTGGCCCGAGCACAAGGCGCATTGCGGCTTGATCCATGAATACCCGGAAAGGGTTCGAGCGTTAATGTACTCGATGCGGCAGACGGACATCTTGAAAGCGAGGAAGGCTCTCGGATAAGAGATCGGAGCATGGCTGGAACAGCACTGACGAGCCGGGTAAGTAGATTGTAAAAAAGCCGATCGAAACCCAAACTTAGTCCTCGGACGCAGCTAAAGGTGGCTCGTCGCCGCACCACGGGTCGTCCGCGAGCGGCTCGTAGGTCTCGGGGTCCACCATCCCCAGGTCCTTGACGACCGGGTTGAAGCCCGGCGTCGAGAAGTTGTCGTCGGCCAGCGAGTAGGTGGACGCGGCGGCCGCCACGAGCGTCGCGACGTCCACGTCGGCCGGGTCCAGGCCCCGCTCGCGCGCGATCGCCGCGACCTCTTTCTCGGTGATTGCATCGGGATTCAGCCACCACACGCGGCCGGGCAGCGCGTCGACCACGGCCTTGGGGCCGCCGCTCTCCTTGGTGGCCTCCATCCAGCTGAACTGGTTCGGCCGCCTCCTATTCTGGCCGGGGGGCCGCTTGGGCCCCTCGGCGCCGCAGCGGAAGCACTGCCGCCGCGACGCGAAGTTGTTCACGCAGCACTTCGGGCAGTCCCAGTCCCCCGGCCGCTTCTCAAAGTCGCCCTGGCGGCCGCGGCCGCGGCCCCCGCCCCTTCCGCGGCCCCGGCCCCGGCCGCGCCCGCCGCCGCGCCCGCCGCGCGGCTCGGAGAAGGAGCCCTGGGCGTCCGCGGCGCGTGGTGCCAGCGCGCGGCGGTGAGCCGGCGTGTTGAAGCCGGTGGCGCAGGCCTGTAGTAACGCTGCCGCGACGGCGAGACGCATTGTTGTGCAAGCTATTGCCGACCGCAATGATGCACGCAAACTTGCGACCGCTCGTGAGCGCTACTCTGCAGAGCGAGTACAGCGCGTAGTGCCGTACGTGCGTTGCGTACACGGTACAAAGCAAGCTCTGTAGCTGTAGGCTGAGTCCAGAAACCCGTGCACTGAACCCGCACGTAGACGTCCTGACGTAGATCATCGGCCGGCCAGACCCTACTTGATGTCAAGGGTATGGGGCTACGCGCCTTACACATGAGTCGCGGGGGAAGGCGCCCATCTAGAGGCGCGTGGCCTTGGAGATGGCGCTCTTGAGGTCGATGCCCGTGAGGCCCTCGACGGCGTCCGGTAAGGTCGCGATGGTCTTGATGATGTCCTTGGTTATTTTGCTTCCGGTGGCGTCGTCTTGACTAATGAAGATCATCTTCTCCGTCTTGGCCAAAGGCGCGCTAATGGCGGCGGCGATCTCCGGCATCTTGGCCATGACCAACTCCGTGATGCCGGCCTCGCCCATGTACTGGTAGGTCTGGTTCTTCTCCTTGAGGACGAGGGCCTCGGCCTGGCCCTTGGCCTGGATGGCCGAGGCCTCGGCGTCGCCCTCCAATTTGACCCCTTCCGCGTGGGCTCGGGCCGTGGCGAGTTGGGCGTCGGCCGCCGCCTGCGCTTCGATGAGCATGGCCTTGGCATTATTCTGCTTCTCCACGAGTTCCGCTAAGGAAGACCCTTCGGCCTCTTTCTGGGCCGTCAAGGCCTGCTGCTCCGCGACCTGTAACAACACCTTCGCTTCTTCCACCTGACTTTGGGTCCGCTCCTTCATGACCTTTTGTTCTTCCACGGCCCGTTGAATTAATGCAGCGGCCTTGGCCTCCTCCTCTCTCTTCCCGACCTCCATGGCGATCTCGGCCTCTCGTAGTTTCACAGTCCTTTCGTTGTCCGCCACATTGATCTTCAATTGCGTTTTGGAGTCCTCCTCCATCTGGCGCTTCCTATTAATATCAATTTCTGCCTCGGTCTGGTGGGCGTTCACGGTCATCCTAGAACTTTGGCGCTTCTTGGCCTCGGCGACGTCCGCCTCGGCCTTGCACTGGGCCACGACCTTCCGCTGCTCGGCCTCGTGCACCGCCACGCCCTCGGCCGCGTCTCGCTTGACCTTTGCGGTCTGCGTCTCTCCGAGCGCGTCCATATAGCCATTCTCATCAGAAACGTCCGTGACCACATAAGAAACAATTTCGTAGCCCATGTTCGCCATGTCATCGAGCACGCCCTCCTTGACCGTGTTCGCGAAGGCCTCCCTATCTTTATATATTTTTTCTACCGTAAGAGTACCTAACACTTGGCGCTGGTGGCCCTCCATCGTGGCCGTCAGACTTGCCTGGACGGACTCTGTTTTTTCGCCCAGGAAGTGCTGACAGGCGAGTTTGAGGTTGCCCTTGTCCAGGATCCGTTCTCCGGAACGCTCCGCCCCGACTTTTGGAAAACAGGCCACTTTGACTTGCGTGACGGCGTTCACGTTCAACTTAACGCCCTCGCCCGTTTCTACTTGTCTACTTGCGACGTTCAGCTGCATGAGCTCCAGGTCCAGCGTAGAAACGGAATTACAGAACCAGAACCGCCATCCGGCTTCCCCGATGTAGAACTTGGTGCCCGTGCATCCCGACACGACAATGGCCTTGTTCGGCGGCGCGACGACGACGTTGCCCATGGTGCGCGTGCCTACGTAGGTGCGTGGTCGGGCGAGCGTCGCGGGGTCCTCTCGACGGAGACGCCGGCGACGCCGGCGACGCGGCGCGTGGCGCGGTGTCAGTGGCGCGCGGCGCGGCGCCGCAGCGCGAGCCAGGTCGCTGTATGCTCACAGTCTCGCGCGGTGGTTGTGTGTGTGGTGGCGCAGCGCGCGGCGCACCACAGCCGGATCTGGGCACTCTGGAGGGAATACTTTTGGGGGCGCTGCCTTTGGGCAGGGGCAGCGCCGTAGGTGGTGTTCGTGGCTGTGTGTGGCGGCCCCGTGTCCGCGGCGACGAATGGCGCTGTACATACCTCGGTTTTGTCTGAGAAGTCCCCGTGTCGTCTCTGGATAAGAAGTTTGTAGGGAGGCGTGTTGAATGGAAGGCGCGCGGAGCCGCCTGTTGCCCCGCGCGTCATGCGAAGGGTACCGCGACGACGTAAGCCAAACCTGCAGCGTTGCGCTTCATTTCGAACAAAACGGGTTTCACCTGCCTCTGCTTTTTTTTGAAAACGGAGGAGCATCCTGTGTGCTGCGTGCTTGGGCGCATCTGTACGCGTGCGTGGTAGATCCCATCTATCGCATAGCTCGCGCAAAGCGTGCCCACCGATTAACCAAGAGGCGGTAGCAGCAGAGGCGCCGAGCAGCCGAGCAGCCAAAACCACAGCGCGGCGTAAGTTTCCGGCACGCATCGATATGGACTTCGCCGACCAGCGCCCCCCGCCGAAGACGACGGCCCAGGCCTTCGACCTCGACTTTGACCCGGCGGGCGACAACGTCTTCGTGCTCTCGAGCCTGTTCCCCCAGGCCTTCGGCCGCAAGCGGAAGGCGCCGCCCAAGGAAGCGCCGGAGGAGCCCGTGGACGACGACGGCACGGAGTCCGAGGAGGACACGCAGAAGGAGATTGAGTTACAAGAGAAGGACCAGCCGCGGCAGCGGTACGACGTCGTCGCGCGCCTGGAACGATTGTTCGGCGGCGGCGAACTAGCAACAGGACTCAACCACGACTCCGACAGCGACGGCGGCGAGTACTACGGGTCGGACGACTCGTTCATCGACGACTCCGAGGCCTTTGAGGCCGCGGAGCGCAGGGACGTGGAGCAGCGGGCGAAGCCGCAAGAGCACAACGGCTTCTTCGCCGTGTCCGGCGAGCTGGCGACGGTCGAGGCGCCGGCCCCGCCGGAGAAGCCCCGGAAGAAGAAGGTGCGAAGACTTGTGTCTGGCGAGGGTCCCACGGCAGCACATGTGAACGCTTTGCTGGACAAGGACGCGTCCTTGACCTGCCAGCAGCAGAACCCGAAGCGCGGCGAGAGCGCTTTGAGATACGACCGCTACAAGGCGGCGACGTCGGCGAAGCAACTGTTGGCCCTTGGTGCCTCGCGAGCCGACTTTAAAAATGACCTGGCCAAGGGGTACATGACGCTCAAGGAACCGTTGGCGGGGCTCGTGATCAACCTCTTGCAGCCAGAGCGCTCCTCCAAGCGCTGCGGCGCCTGCGAAGGCTGCACCGCGGACGAGTGCGGCGCCTGCAAGTACTGTTTGGACATGGCCAAAAGGGGCGGCCAGAACACGTTACGGCGGCCCTGTGTAAAGCGGGCGTGCGTGAAGCCCATGGACGGTGGCGCGCCGGCGACGCCTAGTTCACCGCAAGTCCCATTACCCGAGTGGACGCGCTACGTGGATCAAGCTTCGGGCAAGCCCTACTGGCACGACGGCGTAGTGACGACGTGGGACGACCCCACGGGGACCGCACCGACGGCGAAGCCTCCGACTCAGAAGAAGCGGCCCCTGGACGACGCGGAGGGCGCGCCCGTCAAGATGCGCAAGCAGTCCGGCTACGTCTATTTTCAGAGCAGGAATAGAGAAGCGGCCAAGGCCGCCGTGGACGTCGACCCCGACACGAACAGTCTGGGGGCCAAGGAGAAGAACCAAAACGTCATGAAGAAGCTCGCCGAGATGTGGGGCGCGCTCGATGCCGCGGCCAAACAAAAGTGGAGCGACGACGCGCCGAAAGTTCCCGTCAAGGAGCGGAAGAAGAAGAAGGAGGTCGCGGCCGCGACGCCGGCGGCGGCGAAGCAAAAGAGCCCGAAGAAAGCCTTCGGGTCGAGCATACCCCTGGCGGTGGCGGCGCCGGCGCCCGCTCCGGCGCCGCGGAAGCCCTCGTCGCGCGCGAAGCGAGCGACGCCCGCGGCGGCGGCGGAGCCCGCGGTCGTTGTTCCGCCGCCCGGCAGCCGCGTCAGCGTGCGCTTCAGCGACGGCGAGGACTACGCCGGCACTGTCGAGAACGCGCTGGACGAGCGTAGTGCAATGGTGTTTTACGACGACGGGGAGAGAGAAGATGTGGACTTCACGGACCCCGACGTCCGCGTCACGCGCGTCGGACCGGAGGCCGTCCCGCCCGATGCGGCGGCGGCGGCGGAGGCCGATGCGGCGGCGGCGGAGCCCGATGCGCTGCCGGCGGCGGAGCCTGATGCGCTGCCGGCGGCGGAGCCTGATGCGCTGCCGGCGGCGCCCGCGCCCGCCGCGAAGCCGGCGAAGAAGCCGGCGGCAAAAAAGCCGGCGGCTCGCGCAAAGAAGGCGACGCCGGCGCCTCGCGCGAAGAATGCCGCGCCGGTGCCGGCTCCCGCGCCAACCGCCGCGCCGGCCTCGCCCGCCGCCGCGCCCGCCGCCGACGAGGAGGCGCGCTTCAAGGTCGGCGACACAGTGGACGTAGCGGCGAGAACCTTTCCTGGCATTAACAAGGCGGGCGGCACAGGAAGCGTAACGAAGGTCAACGACGAGCGGCTGAAGGACGGCGGCGCGATGAGGGATGGGTCGAAAACAAGAACGACCGGCTTCACCTACGCCGTCAAGTACACGATCAGCGGCTCCGAGAAAAGGGTGGACGCGCAGTGGATATCTCTCGTGGGCGTGCCGGACCAGGCGGCGCGGCGGTCGTCGGGCGCCGCGGACGACGCGCCGGAAGCGACGGAGACGCTGCGGACCGCAGGCGGCCGCATTGCTACGGTGATAGAGCGACGCGCGCGCGGATGGATCTACGTCGAGCTCGACGGGAACGCGAACGACGAGGGCGGCGCGCACGAAAAGAAGTCGTTCCGGAACAGCCAATTAGTGTCGTCATAAATGTGGTATACCAAACAAGGCTAGTCTCTATGTAGCGGCCGCGACGACACGAACGCCGGGGGAAACGCGGGACTCGGCGGAGGCATCGGGGGCTGCATCATGGGAGACCGCGCCTTCGCCGCCGACATCTCCAGGCGCCGCGCCGGGCCGCCCGACATCTCCGGGCGTCGCGACGGGCCGCCCGGCATCTCCAGGCGTCGCGACGGCGGGGGCCCGGGCAGGTCGTACTCCTCGCTGTCGTCGGACGACTGGTCGTAGTCCGAGACGCGGTTCACGGGCCCACCGAAGCGCCGTCGCCGCGACCGGCCGCGCGCGCGCTCGAGGTCATCGTCGTCGTCGTCGCTTCGCCGGTGCGAGCGGCCGCGCGCGCGCTCCAGATCATCCTCCTCCTCATCATCCGACGAAAACGGTGGCGGCCGCGAGGCCCCAAAGATCGACGGCGGCTTGTCCACGGGCCGCCGGCGCGTCGTGTGGTCGATCATGCGGCCGGCGAATCTGTCGTCGTCGTCGTCGTCGTCCAGGCGCCGCCGGCGCGTCGAGCGCCGCGCTTTCGTCGCCGAGCGGCGCTTCTTGGGCGCCTCGTCCGCGGACGAACTGGCCTCGTCGGACGAGGAGGGCGGCGGCGGCAGGCGCGCGCGGTCCGGCCGTGCCGAGGCCACCGGCGCCGGCTTCGGCTTCGTTGACCACGCCCGCTTGGACGCCGGTGCCGTCGTCCGGACCTTGCGGGATAGCTTGGGCGTCGCGCCGGGCTTCACCTTTGCGTCGGGCTTGCGCTTCCAGCAGTTCTCGGCGAGGGCGCCCCGCAGCACCGGGAAGAGGCATCCGAGCAGGAGCAGCCCCGCGAGCGCCGCGAGGGCATATTGCCCATAAACGAACCGGGTCCTTTTTCTGTTGCGGCGGCGCCACCGCAGCACCGACCAGGCGGGCCGCTTCCGCTTTTTGTTGGAGGGGGGCGCCTCCGCGTCCGTGGAAAAGCCCTCGGTCGTCACGCCCGCGAAGAGTGCGGTCATACTTGGGTCGTTCGAGGCCGCCGCGGCCGCGGTCAACGCCGCATCTAACAAAGACGGGTCCGCCTCGGCCCGTAGCAAGTTGGCGTCCACGGTCGCGCGCTCCGCCGAAGTCGCGCGGACCTCGAACGCCACCTCCACAAGATCCGCGAGGCGGCGGCGCGCCGACGCGGCCACGCTCAGAACCGTCACGCGGTCGGCGTCGACGCCGGCAATGATCGCGATGGCGTCCCGGAAGACCTTTGAGGCCGCAGTCGTCACGTCGGCGGCGGCGAGGCCCGCGAACGTCGCGGCGCTCGCAACCACCTCGTAGGCGACGTATGCCTCACACCCGTTGCCGTTTCGGCCGCCCACGACGAGCGGAAACAGGGACAAACACGCCGCCGTTGGCGCGCTCGTCGAGGGCCGGGGCGTCGGGACCGGCGTCGGGAGGCGCGTCGGCCGCAGCGACGGCCGGCCGACGCCCGTCGGGGCGAAGCTCGCGGACGGGGCGGGGGTTGGGGCCGGCGAGGGTAAGGACGAGGGCACGGCGGTCGGCACGCGCGTCGGCGCGAAGCTCGCGGAGGGCTTCGGTGTCGGCGACGGCGTCGGGAGCAACGTGGGGACCGGCATCGGCGCTTGGGTCGGCGTCTGCGGTGCCGGCGTCGGCGGCGGCGACGGCTGTGAGGACGGCGGCGTCGTCGGCGTGGCCGTCGGCACTCTTGAAGGAGGCAACGACGGCGGCGGCGACGGCGGGGAGGTCGGCACCCGGGACGGGGTGTGGGAGGGCTGCGCCGTGGGGCCAGGCGTCGGCGCCGACGACGGCTCGAAGCAGCAGTAGCGCACGTCGAGCCGCGCGCGCGCGAACGCCGGGCAGCCGTTTGGAGAAGTCGCGTCGACGGCGCTGGACGCCGAGACCTCGGCCGTTAGGACGCCGTCGACTAATTTGTCCGTGACGGAAATGTTGCGGAAGGGCGCGCAGGTCTCGTAGCCCGCGCTCCGGTAGTTGTAGGTCTGCCCCCCATCATTATCGAGGCACTCGGTCGGCACGGTGCAGCGATCCGTCACATGGTCCTGGCCGTTGATCTTGAGGAACGCCTCCTCCCGCACGCCGCCCTCGGTCTCGTTGTTGAAGTCGCCCGAGAGCGCGACCGTCAAATTCGCCCGCTCGACCTCGCAAAAAGCGCCCTCGTAGGTCGCATCCGTCGTCAGATCGAAATCGACGGCCACCGTGGCCGCGGTGAAGAGCTCGTCCTTCTGCGTATGCGTAGACTCGAAGCAGGGGCCCGGCCGCGTCGGCGTCTTCGTCACGGTCGGTTCAGCCGTGGGCACCGGCGTGGGCTTGGGCGTCGGCGTCGCGGACGGGAGACCGCTCGGTGGGCTCGTCGGCACGCCCGAGGGTGACCACGTGGTCGGTTGCGCGGTGGTCGGCTTTGCCGAGGGCGCCGGGACGGGCAGGGACGACGGTACGCCGGAGGGTCGTGACGTGGGGACCGAGGTCGGCGCCGGGACCGGTGCGGACGAAGGGCCCGGCGACGGCATGGACGTCGGCACGGGCACCGGCGCTCGCGTGGGGTTCACGGTCGGCTGCGGCGACGGCGTCAGCGTAGGCTCCGTGGACGGCCCGGGCGTCGGCTTCGGCGTGGGCACGGGCGCGGGTGCCGGCGTGGGCCGCGGCGAGGGCTCGTGCGAGGGCGCGGCCGAGGGCCGCGTCGTCGGTGTTAACGACGGCGGCAGCGTCGGGGGGCGCGTCGGAAATTGGGACGGCGGCGTCGACGGCAGCGGCGACGGGATGTAGGACGGGAGCGGCGTCGGCGCGATGGATGGGATCACGGACGGCGCGCGCGTCGCGTTCAGGGTCGTCGGCGACCACGTCGGCGAGGCCGTCGACGGCATCGTCGACCGCGTCGGCTTGAGCGACGGCGCGAAGGACGGAAGGGCCGTCGGCGCGGGCGTCGGCGTGTCGCAGGCCACGAGCTCGATGTCCGCCACGCAGTTCTCGGGCAGCCGCGCCACCGCGAACCAGTAGTCGCCCGGCGTGGCGCAGAGCGGCGGCAGCGCGTACGCCCTGCCCGCGTCGAGGGTCGTATTGCCGCTGCCCACCAATGCGCCACCTTCGTACGCGTCGAGGCTCGTCGCCGCCGTCAGGCTCCAGCGCGCGTCGTTCCGGCGAAAGCCCTGCGCGTCGCTCAGCACGATGCGCAGGTCCAGCGTCTCCTCGTTGTCGGGGCACTGGGTGGTTGCCGGCGCAGCCATCATCGCGAGCAGCGGCAGCCATGTGCGCATCGCCGGAAGTGCTGGCATGCTCAGCCTATGCAAGAATCAAGCCTTCGGGCAGCCATACCAGGCACAGCATCGTCGGCGCTGCGGCACAAACGTTACCGGTCCAAAAACCCGGCTACTAGAACGCAGGTCTCGACAGAGCACGTCGGGGGCAGCAACCCTCTACGAAGAGTGAGCAGCGCTTCTCGACTGCTGTGCCCAAAACAACCGAGGGCCTCCTCGCAGGTCGAGCTTCGGAAGTGCCTCGGAGCCACAAGTCACCTCGTAGAGCGCGCGCAGCCCGCTCACTAACGGGGCGCGCAAGGGACGCGGCGATGGAGGAGAGCCCGGAGTCCCCGGAGGACGCCAGCGCGGACGATGGGATGCACCTGCCGGCGGAGCTCCAACGCATTGTGCACCAGTTTGCTAGACCCATCTCCTTACCACTCGCCCTAGGGGCCATTGTGGAGCAAAAGATAGAAGTCAGGTCAGGAGCTCCATTCAACACTCTCGAGGTCTCGAGACACGAGGAGTTCCTACAGGGTGACAAACACTGTACGGCGCAAGCACGGGCGGGCGCGGAGACGGCGACTGTCGCCGTCGACCGGAGCGTCACTCGGATCCAGCCGTATGAGCCCTACACCGCGCTCCGATACGGCACCATCGTCCAGGTAAAAAGAGTAGCTAGAGGCGACATGGTGTACTGGGTCGCCTGGGACAGCGGAAAGATTGAAGCGTGCGACCTCGAGGAGCGCATCAGAACGTCAAGCCGCGTCGTCCCGAAGCGGCCGTCTTGGGTCCTCGAGCCAGACATAGAGTATCTCAAGTACACGTTAGCCCAACGGGAGGCCGCCCGGGATACGTGGGTGGCGAAGGTCACGGAGGCTAGGACTCTCGATGCCTTATTCGGACCATGTTAGCCAAGTGCTCGGTATCTCGAGTCGCCCGCAGTGCGCGAGCGTAAGTACAAGCCGTAGGCTACTTGTCATACACCAGCCTCTTAAGACACACCACACCCAAAGTCGCACCGCCCCGCGCCGCCGAAGAAGGACTCGCCGCCGCCCCGCCCGATGCCGAACCTCGCGAACATGGCCTCCCACCAGGGGTACGACTCGAGGAAGAACTCCGGGTCCATGGTCGATAAGAGCGCCTTGTTCCGCGGCTCCAACGCACCGCACAGCGCGATCTGCATCGCCAGGAAGTCGGAATACGACAGGAACTCGCCCCCGATGCCCAGCTGCCGCGCGACGCGCCCCCACAGCTCCGGGAGGTGCCCCTCGACCTGCACGTCCACGCGCTCGTCCAAGGCGAACGTCCGGTGTTTCAACCAGTCCTCCTTCAGGTTGAGCCTCGCCTCGTTTGTCGTCAACCTACCGTCGCCGTCCGCGTCCATCAAAGCGAAGACGTCGCCCCGGTGCTTTTTTCTTATCTGGAGGTGGTGGAGATGGGTAATCAACGTCCCGTCACCCTTGTCATCCTCCAGGACCACGTCGCAGTAGGCGTTCCCAATCGTCCGGTGGACGCGCGCGGCCCGCCACCCGCCCAGCATCCTCTCCAACTTTAACTCGTCTTTTTCCAGAGCGGCGACGCGCACCCGTAAATACGCCTCGAAGTCGCTGCGGTGCAGACAGTCATCCAAGAAGGACGGCGTCAGCTTCGGGTCGGGCATGTCCTTGTATTGGCCCTGGTCATCCGGCTCGTACCGCCCGACCAGCCCGAACAGCTCCAGCGCTTCGTCGGCGTCGTCCACGACCTTAGTAATGTGCTGTAACGCCTTACTTCGCTTCCGCGCCTCCTCGGCCTCGTCCTTGGCGGCGGAGACGATGCCCGTGACGTGGGCGTGGGTCGCGCCGAGCATGTCCTCGAACAGGTCTAGGAAAAGCTGCAGTTCCCGCGGTTTCAATCCAACTTTTTCCTCCTTTTTCTTCTTCTCCTCCTTCTTTTGCAACGGCGCCGTGACGCATAAAGGAGGGTGGAAGTGCTCCGGCCGCTCTTCTCCATAGGTCTTGCTCCGACCCGGGACCTTGACGCCCGCCGTCCGTAGCGTCCGACGCATGGACATGGACGAATCGCCGGTAGGGACGTTCTTCTCCAGCTTCTGGGAGAACCCTAGGTGGTCGCTGAGGATGTCGTTCCACCGACCGATGCCGTCCTGGAACACTTGGCGCCGCCTCGGAATGGTGATCAATACTTTATCCTTGCGCCGCAGGTCTTTGCCAATATTACCGCCCTTGTTCACGATGGCCAGCGCCGCGCTCTCGCAGCGCCTTTCTTCCTTGGCCTCGGCGTCGGACTTGGCCTGGGGGGGCATGGCTGCGACGGGTCTCCCTCGCGTTGGCTGATGCTTTGGTGAGTGCCTCGACGAGACGCGTTGGGGCTGCTTCGACAGCGCTCCCGCGGTTGTGGCTCAGAGACAAGCTTTGGGCCACCTCGCGCCGCTGGATCTACGCTGCTTGCGAGACCTTTGGCCGGAGAGATAGTATTTTTTGAGATTTTGCCTGGCCGAAAACGGGTTTTCGTTTCTTGCCAGATCCCTGGAAGACTCCTATCAGGGAGCGGCCCCTTTTGGTCCCGAGGCATGGATAAATCGTAAATGGTAATCACGGGTTTTTTCCGCAGGCACGGCGCAACGCTCACGCCCAAGCCGGCGCTACGCGGGCATCTACGCGACACTTGTTTGTGGGACGCCACCAGTAGTATACGCGCGGCGCCCGCTCACGCGAAGACGGCCCCGAAACGCGGCGCCCTCCAGTGGTAAAAAAATTACCAAAAGTCCGGAGCCGGACGCCGGACGCCGCACTCGTCGAGGATGATCAAGGGCGTCGTCATCATCAACAACCTGGGCGTGGTCCGCCTGGCCAAGTTCTACGAGCAGGTCCACGTGATGGGCGGGAGCGCCGAGCAAGCCCAACAAAATGTCATAAGAAAGATCTACCGCCAGGTCAGCCAGCGCCAGGACAACCAGTGCAACTTCCTGGAGGGGAGTATCCCCGAGTGGGGCGGCGACACGAAGCTGATCTACCGGCACTACGCCACGTTGTACTTCGTCTTCGCCTGTACCAATAGAGAATCCGACCTGGGCATCCTTGACTTAGTTCAAGTCTTCGTCGAAGCCTTGGACCGCAGTTTCGAGAACGTGTGCGAGCTGGACCTGATCTTCCACTCGGACAAGTGCCACTACGTCCTGGATGAAATCATCATCGGCGGCATGGTCCTCGATACAAGTATCACGAACATCATGGGAGGGGCGGACGCCCAGAGCGCCCTGCACAAGTCCAGTCTTAGTATTCTGACGGCGGGCCCGAAGAAGACGCAGATCGGCGCGCGGCCGGGGACGCTCTCGGGGTATAACTAGAATGACCAGTAGTGCTCTTCGCGCTTTGTGGACGCTACTTAATCGCGCCGTCGCCCAGCTCCGCCGCGACGGCCATCCACCGCGCGCGGAGGAACTCCTCCATCACGTGGGCGTCGAATTCGCCCGGCTTCGGCGGCGTCCGGGGCGTCGGCGCCGGCGCCGGCGCCGGCTGCCGCGCAGACGCCCGAGGTGTCGGCGCCGGCGCCGGCTGCCGCGCGGGCCCAGGCGTCCGCGGGGCCACGGTCGCTGGACGGCCAGCCGCGCCTTTGGTCCGCTTCTCCTCCGCCCCGCGGCGCGCCTTGCGTGATGATTTGCCGCAGATGGACCGCTTGAGAGCAGGTTCATCGCCAAGACCCGACCCGCGTTCGTCTCCGCGATTCACGGCGGGCGCCGGCGCAGGAGCGGGGCGCGCCTTCGCCGCCGCCTTGACGCGTGACGGCTTCGGCGCCGCCACCGGCGTCGCCACCGGCACTGCCACCGGCGCGGCGACCGGCGCGGCGACCGGCGCGGCGACCGGCGCGGCAGGCGCGGCGAGCGCCGGTGCGTAAACCGCGAGCGCCGCGGCGGCGGCGTCCAGCGCCTCCTTAGAAAAGAAGTACGAGCCGTCGGCCGCGATGGTGGCAACGGCGAAGGGCTGTGGCGTTTTCCGGCGGTCCGGGTCGCCCGGCAGAGATCCGAGGCCGGCCGGCGTTTTCCGCCGCGGCACCGCGGCCGCCGGCGCCGGCGCCGGCACCCGAGACGCCTTCGCTGGTTTCGCTCGTCGCTCCACACGAGGCGCGGGTACCGCGTTGGCGCCGGCGCGGTCGAGAGGAGGGGCGGCACCGGGCTCGGGCGACTCCGTCGAAGCAAAAGAAGAGGAATCGTCAGCAATGACTCCAGCAGTAGGCGGTGGTGGTGCGATCGATTCAACATGTTTTGGCCTGGGGGCCGCGGCGCGCCGCGCCTTGCGATTCACTGCGGGTGCCGGCGCCGGGGCGCCAGACGTAGGCCGAGCCCGAGTTGGAGCCACCTTCGTCGTCGCCGGAGGCCCCGGAACGTCGCGCACACGCGAGGCGTTCTCATCCGCCACGGCTCGTCGCGCCCTGCGATTCAGTGGGGGCGCCGGGGCGCTCGCCGCCTCGCGGCGACGCGCCTTCGCCGCCGCCTTGGTAGTAGACGGTGCAGGCGTCGGCGCGGGCGGCGGCGTAGGCGTGCGGGCGGTCGGTGGCGCGGCGACAACCGCAGGAGATTTCGTCGGCGCCTGCGATTTTTGCCGACGCGCGAGCGGTGCGGGCGCCGGCGCCGGCACCCGAGGCGTATTCGATCGTCGCTCCGCACGAGGCGCAGGCGCGGCGTCTCGTCGCTTGCCGGGCACCGCGTCGGCGCCGGCGCGGCCAGCAGCGTCGAGAGGAGTGGCGACGCCATGCGGCTCGGGCGACTCCGTCGACGCGAACGAGGAATCGTCAGCATCGACTCCAGCAGTAGGCGGGGGCGGCGCTGGCCTGGGGAGGACGACCGGCTGTCCATCGGCATTCGACGCGGCCGCGGCGCGGCGCGCCCTGCGATTCATTGCGGGCGCTGGCGCCGGAGCGCGGTACGCCTTCGCTGCGGCCTTCGGCTTCGACGGCGCCGGTTCGGGCGCGGCGGCGGCGTCGGGCACGTTCCGGCGGTCCGGGTCGGCGTCCGGCGGTTTCCGCCGCGGAACTGCACTCGCCGGCGCCGGCGCCCGAGGCGCCGTCTGTGGTTCTGCTCGTCGCTCCGCACGAGGCGCGGGTCCGGGCACCGCGCCGGCGCCGTGGCCGCCGAACACCTCGTGTGACTCGGACGACTCCGTCGAAGCGAACGAGGAGGAATCGTCGGCGTCGACTCCCGTGGGAAGTAAGATCGATTCTCCCGGCCGGGGCGTGACGATGGGCTGGCCGTCGTCGCTGAAGTCGTCGTCGGAATCCGCGAACGAGTCCGAGTCCGTGCCGCAGGCCGCGGGTGGCTTGCCTTTGGCTCGGTGGCGCCGCCGCCGCGATTGTGTGTACGGCATACTACGCCTCCTCCTCCTCCAGTAGAGGAACGGCACCTATGGACTTCATGAGCTCCTCGACCGCGGCGTCCGTCCGCTCGTAATTGTACTCTTGCTTGAACACCTGGTCCACGGCTTTGGCTGCTGTCTTTGTGCGCTCTGTCCACTCTACCGTAAACTCCTCGGCTATATTTCCTCGATACGCGATCTGCTCCGGGGTGGGGTTCGCGGGCCACTCGGGTTTGAGCTCGTTCACTGCCTTCTGCGCGCGGATTTCCCGCGCAGTGATGACGGGCCGCTTTGCTTCCATCCAATTCGTGCGGTGTGCCCGGGGCTTGGCTGGCTTTTGCTCCGACGCTGCCCTTTTTGCGTGATCTCTGCCTGGCGAACCCGCACGCTAAGGGTGTAATTAGGCTGCACAGCGACTGCGGCCGGCAGATTCGCCATCGGCGTCGCTCAGAATCGCATCGGTCCTCCGAGCCACCGCTGTGGCATTTTGAGTGGCAGAAAGGCTGCCCCTTCTTCATGGCAACACGACCATAGGGATGCGACTCCTCGCGCTGCTCGCGGCGGCGCTCGCCGCGACGCCCGAGGTGCTGCTCCAGCAGGGCACCGACGCCTACCGCGAGGGCGACGCCATCCAAGCGACGCGCGCCTTCGAGCAGCTCGCTCTCTTAGCACATGAGGCGCCGTATTTGCGAGCGCAGGCCCACCAGGGCCTGGCCGCCCTGGCGCAGCGCCGCGGGCGTGGGGACGAGGCGGCCGCCCACGTTGAACAAGCCGTAGCGACGTGCGACGTCACTACGTGCGATGCGCCGCTGCGAGCAACCTTCGAGGAGGCGCGGGGCGTGCTGCGACGCGCCGCGGGCGACGCCGCGGGCGCCGTGGAGGCGTTTGGGCGGTGCGCGGCCCTCGACGCCGAGCGGGCGTGCGACGCGGCACTCGCGCGGCTCTTCCACCACGCCCTCGGGAGAACAATAGACGCGCCGCGGCACTACTTAAGGGCGCTCCAGGCCGAAAGTGCCCAGACCACCTGCGCGGGCGACGGTTGTGTATTACGAGTGCCGCTCTTGAACGACGCGGCCGTGGCGCTGGAGGCGACGGGCTCTACGGAAGAGGCCATTGAAATATTGCGGGAAGCGGTCCGCCTCGACCCTCTGAATGACCAGGCCATCGGCAACCTCGCGCTGTATTTGCGGGATCTGGGGGATGTGGACGAATCGTTAGCGTGGGGCCGGCGCGGCGTGGCCGTGGCACCGCATTCGTCAGCGATGCTGCACAACGTGGCTCTACTGGAGCACAGGAATCGCAACGTCAGTGGGGCTGTACTATTGTGGCGCCGAGCTAGGGATCTGCGAAGCGGCGTCTTCCAGCCCGTGGCGTCCTTAGCCCACCAGGAGGGCTACCGGGGCAACCTGTCAGGCGCAGCTTTGTTATACGAGGAGGCCTTGGAGTTGGCACAAGCCTCCGCGCAGTGGCGGAGCCACGCCGACGCTCTAAGATTGCAGCTCGCGACGTCGCAGCTCCCCCACATTTACGACGATGCGGCCCACGCGAAAAAGTGCTGGTTCGACTACACGGAGGGCTTGCGGGAACTACTCCGACGACCTTCCTTGAGAATCGAGGACCCGCTGCACACGACGGGCGCCGGGGCGTTGGGCTACTACCTGGAATATGTTGGATTGCCCGACCTGCCCCCGAGGCGACTCTTAGCGTCGGTCTACTGGAAAGGGAGCCCCGAGCTCAAGTACCGGGCGACGTGGCTCGACAGCGACGCCGACGAGGGATACGCTGCTCCACACATCCGCGTCGGCTTCCTCACGGCGTTCTACTTTAGACATTCCGTTGGTTTGTTAACGGAGGGTGTCATAAGGACACTAAACAGAGGAAAGTTCCGCGTGGTTCTGCTGAGGGTCGAAGGCGAACCGACAGACGAGCTGACCGGAAGTTTGGGGAGGGCCTGCGACGAGGTCTATTTAGTGCCGTCCACGTCCATACAAAAAGCACAACTTATTGTAGAGGCCGCCCGCTTGGATGTGTTGGTGTTTTGTGAGATCGGCATGAATTCTATGGCGTACTTTTTACTTTTTGCGCGGCTGGCGCGGCGGCAAGTCCTCTTCTGGGGCCACGCCGTGACCAGTGGCGTGTCGCAGTTCGATACTGACGATACCCCGGGTGTTGGAGGCGGCGACTACTTTGTGTCTTCGACGCTATTCGAGCCGCGGGATGAGATGCGAGGCCAGGACGACTACGCCGAACAGTTGTATCTGATGCGCGGGCTCACGACGCGGTTCCTGCCGCCCGTCCAACCGCGCCTCTCGCTCAGTATACAAGACGTGCTGCCCGGGTTCAAAGATAATCAACGATTGTATTTGGTGCCCCAGACGCTCTACAAGCTGCACCCGGATTTTGATGGGTTATTAGCGGAGATTCTGCGACGTGACCAGGAGGCAGTTGTGGCGTTCCCCGAGGCGCAAGTGGGCGAGTGGACCGAAGCGTTGGAGCGGCGGTGGAACCGCACGCTTACCAGTGATATCCGCGGCCGGGTGCGGGTCTTCCGGAGGTTGGACTTCGACGAGTTCGTGCGGTTGGCGCAGCTGTGCCACGTGGTCTTGGATCCGTTCCCCGTCGGGGGCGGCCGGTCGTCCCTGGAACTCTTCTCGGTCGGGGCCCCGATCGTCATGTTGGAACCTAGAACGTCCATCGTGCAACTCACACGAGGCATGTACGAGGTCATGGGGGACCCCTGCCCCCGGTGTATCGCCCAGACGCCGGAGGCCTTCGTGGCGAGCGCCGTTTGGGTCGCCACGAACGCGTCCCAAGAGTTGCGTTCGGTAATTCTCCAGAGAAAGCACCTGTTGTACGACGCGTCCCACGTCACGGCCGAGTGGGAGACGTTCCTGGAGTACATCCTCGAACGACCGCGGCCGTCGAAACCGCCTCGAAGAGCGCTCGTGGCCCCGGAACTCAACAAGTGGGGCTTCGCGCTGCGACCCTTCGGCTGGGAGCTCAAGGCCTTGGGACCGGGGGAGCCGTACGACGCGCAGATCGACTGGCATAGGCTCCACTTCGGCCTGCGCCTGTCCCACCCGGACCCCTGGACGGGGGTCGTGTCCGAGTTCGTCGTCGCGGTCTACGAAGGGGAAGAGCCCCTCGACGTGGCGTCGAAGTTATCAACCTACATTAATGCCGAACCCGTCAAGGCGCGCTGGCTCGCGAACGTATTGCAGAACGGCGCGCGGCGCGGGGATGATGTGGCGCACGCGTCGGAATATATTTTAGATGACGTCACTTTGAACATCACGGTGTTCGCGGGCGACGACCTGCACCAGCTCGCGACCTTCCACGCGGTGCGGGCGGGTTTAAATGACGGGGCGATCCATACCGTCGCTAGTGCCCTGAAGGCCAAGCTGCCGGAGGCGGCGTCGTCCAAGTGGCTCGCTACTCGACGGAAGCGCGACCATTTAAATAGTGGGGACCCCGCGGCGTGTTTTCAAGGACCGCTCCGCAACGACCCGTGGACCGAGGAGTCCACGTGTGTGGTCACGGTGGGCCTCACGACCTGCAAGAGATTGCGCCACTTCCGCCTGACCATGCAGGGCCTGCGCCGGGTGTTTCAAGGTGACCTCGTGGACCACGCGTTAGTCTGTCGAGTGATAGTGATCGACGACGGCTCGAGCGAGGCCGACCGGCTCGTCATGATGCGCGAGTTCCCGCGCGTCGATTTTCTACTGAAGAACGATATTGCACACAAGGGCCACGCCGCGTCCATGAACACGTTACTAAGCATGGTGGCGACGCCCTACCTCCTCTACATGGAGGACGACTGGCTGGCGCTCGACCACGTCACTTCATTACATGTCCTGGACGAGGCGTTATCAATTCTTCGGGCGAGTTCCAGTGAAGAGCCCGTGGTCGAGGTGCTGCTGAACGACCAGTCCTCTAGATCGTGTGCCTACGCTTCGGAAGAGGGCTGCCCGCTACTGGGAAGTGCGGGCTGGCCGCGCGTGACGAATGGTACAAATTACCGCCTCCACGACTACGGCACGGTGGAGCCGGGCCACGCCTTCACCTACTGGCCGGGCTTCTCCCTGAATCCCGGGTTGTGGGACGTGCGCCGCCTGGCGTGCGCGTTCGACGCGGCCTTCGGTGAAGGACCGGTCTTCAACACGAGCGACGCGCGCTTCGAGCAGTCCTTTTCCCTGCGGGCCTACGACGCGGGGCTCCGGGTCGCGTACCTGCCGCGGGTCTCCTTCGCGCACACGGGCGTGGACGAGTCGGCCTACGGCCTGAACAACGTGTCGCGGCCGTTTGACGGGCAGTTGGGCGGGGGGCTTAAGTAGTGGTTTATGTGTATATGATCCCGTCATGTGTTGTTGTTGCGGTGCTGGGACTCGTGGCGTTTCTCAGAAACATTTTATGAATTCGCCAAAACCCGAATTGACTTGCCTTTCAAAGCCAAAAAACACTTGCCACGCGTGGTGGACGCACGCCACTCACCCGCGCGGACCCAAGCAGATATGATCCTGACAAACTGCGCCGCCTGCGCCGCCCCACTGGACCACGACGCGCCGCGATGTGTGCGGTGCAAAACAAGGTACTGCAATTCCACATGCCAACACGACCACTGGCGCCGCGGGCACAAGCAGATCTGCAAGAAAATCCACCGCGGCGGCAACGCGGAACAATACCACGCCGACAAAGAATATAAGGCGGTCGTCGCAGTCGCGGTCGAGGCGTGCGCCGAGGACACAAAAGGTCAGACGTGCTACATCTGCACGGAGGCCCTCCACTGGAAGACGAAGGAGAGCATCGTGCGTGGGTGTGCGTGCCGCGGAACGGCGGGCTTCGCGCACGTGTCGTGCTTGGCGGAGCAGGCAACGATTTTGCGCAAGGAGGCCGAGGAGAACAATTTGGACGACAAGGCGTGTAATGAGAGATGGGCGCGGTGGGAAGTGTGCAGCCTGTGCGAGCAAAATTACCACGACGTCGTGTTTTGCGCGCTCGGGTGGGCGTGCTGGAAGACGTACGTGGACCGGCCGGAGACGAAGGGTGTTCGCCGGTCCGCGATGACGCACCTTGGGAACGGTTTATCCGCGGTAGGTAACTACGCGGACGCGTTGTTCGTGCAAGAGGCTGAGTTGTCTTTAGAGCAGCGTATTGGCACATCAGAAGAATTCATGCTCATCATGCAGAACAATATTGCAAACACGTATCAAAACCTCGGACGATTGGATAAGACCCTACTTACGCGTCGAGACGTATGCTTTGGATATATGAGGATCAAAGGCGAGAAACATAGAGCAAGCCTCATGGTAGCCAACAACTACGCTGCATCGTTGAAAGATCAGAATCGCTTCGACGAGGTCAAGTCTCTGTTGCGCAAAAGAATACCCATGGCGCGACGTGTTCTCGGAGAGACTGATATAGCCACGCTCACGATGAGATGGCAATACGCAGAGGCGGAGTACCGGGACGTCCGCGCCACGCTCGGCGATCTACGTGAAGCCGCAACGACGCTCGAGGAGACAGAACGGACGGCGCGGCGCGTGCTCGGAAACTCACACCCTACCACAAGGGGCATGGAGTGCCATCTGCAAAACGCGCGAGCCGCGCTCAGCACCCGCGAAGGGACGCCGCCTTGAATAACTACATGAACAAAAGTTAAAGCTCCACCCCCTCCGCCCGCCGCGCCTCGACGACCTCCCGGACGCGCTGCAGGTGGCCCCGGACCTCCGCCGCGAGCACGGCCGGCGCGTAGCGCTCCACCATGCGGTTTCGCGCGCGCTCGCCGAGTCGTTTCAGCCGCGCGGGATCGGCGACCGCCTCGGCAAAAATCGCCGCGAGGTGCTCCGCGTCCGGCGCGGCCCACTTGTGGGATGCGAAGGGGCCCTCGCCCACGGGCTCCAGCCCGGTCCACGCGAGGGGGAAGCCGCAGGTCTCATCCAAGTACGCCGTCGGGCCCGACCAGTTCGTGGCCGCGATGGGCGTGCCCGACGCCATGGCCTCGACGTGGGGCCGGCCCCAGCCCTCGCCCCGCGTCGGGAGCGCGACGAGGTCCGCGCGCCGGTAGAGCGCCTCCATGTCCGCGTCCGCGAGGCGCGAGAGGACTTTTACCGTGCCCAAGGCCTTGAGTCCCCGCGCGTCGCCCAGCGTCTCTTTGACATAAGCGTCCATCTCCATTTCGAAATTAGAAGTCGAGTGGTAGGCGTTCGTCACAATAACGAGGACGCCGTTGAGCCGGGCCCGGTGCCACGCTTTTAGGAGGACATCCCAGCCCTTGCGCCGCTCCCACTTGAAGACGCTCACCACGACGAACGCATCGGCTGCCACGCCCGATATGTCGTACACGGGTCCGTCGGGCGTGAACCGTTGCACATCCACAGGCTCGCCCACGACGTGCACGTTATGTACGCCTTCCCGCAGAAAGATCTCGCGCTGGAACTCGGTCGGCACCCAGACCTCGTCCACGCTGTTCAGCCGCTGAGCCCAGCCCTCCGGCAGGCGGTCCGTCTCGAACATGGTCCGTCCTACAACGTAGTACGGGCCCGCCTTGCGTTTCCGCGGCCGCGGGCAGGGCGACGACGGCCAGGACGGCGTCGGCACGTGCCAGGCGCCCGGCTCGCTGTGGCAAATGGCCACGTCCTGGTGGCCGCCCCGGGCCGCCTTGCCGCTGAGCGTGTAGAGCCGGCCCAGCGTGCCGGCCGCCATGCCGTTCATGTAGTCGTTATTGTGGCTGTCGCCGTGCATCTCGATGGCCACGTCTACTTGCAGGTCGTCGAGTGCCAATGCAAAATCGGTGGCCTCGCTGCAGTAGCCGCCGCCCGCGAAGAAGGGCGCGTGCCAGACGACGGAGGGCGTATCGGTGCGCCGTTTGCGCCTACGCTTCGCTGCCCAAGCCGCTGCCACGAGCAGTAGGACGGCATGGTGGCGTGCCATGCGTGCTGCTCTATTGCTGCGGCTACGACCCCCGGGTAAACTGCATGCGAGGAGTTGCATCGAAAAATGCTCTCGCAAAACGGGTTTTAGACCTCTCGAAATGCGTCCCGTCCGGGTCGGTTAAACATGACGTAGCCCCAGCGCGCGACAGTGCCAGCATCGACGAGCACGCGGCCGGGCAGGTGGCCGTGTGGCGCCTTCACGCCGTGTGGCCTCAGCAGGTGGTTGAAGCAGGCGCCCCAGCAGACCGCACCGTCGATCACCCCCGCGTCCCAGAGCTCCATGATTTTCGCCGGCGATGCCGTGAGTAAGGTCACCTCATTTATATCTATCCCCGCCTCGATGATCGTCGCCAGCATAATATAGTGCGACGTCGACGCGTAGGGCGCCGCGAGCGTTTTCTTGCGCAGGTCCTGGAGCCGCGTGATGGTCGAGTCCACCACGAGGCCCTCCGATTCATCTAGATTCATCAGCACGGATACGGCGGTCACGCCGACGCCGCGCGCCACCGCCCTGGCCCACAGCATGCTCCCCATGAACGCAAGGTCGAGGTCCCCACGGCCGAGCAGCTCGAGGGCCCGCGCGCCGGACGGCTGCCGATAGTACGCAAAGCACGCGCCGCCACCGTCGAGCCAGCGCGTCGCGGGTGCGAGCACGTAGGGCGCTCCATCGTCGAACGTGCCCACGCGAACGATACGAGAGCAGTTCGCGCCCGGCGTCGCCGCCGCCGCGCCGCGCGTGAGCGCCGCCGCGGCGAGCAGCGCCGTCCAGATGTTTCGCATTATAAGCCGAAGCCCGCTCCAAACAACCGTGTTCTGTTAGGGTGGGGGTGACCTCTGGCGGCGAGTCTGACCGCCTCCAGCGGTTTCGTCTTTTCTAAAGTTTAGCGCGCGAGGGGCGATGCGCTCGCGCCCTTCTCACACTCCCGCAGTGAAACGTGACTCTTGTCAAAGCGTAGCCCTGACACAAACTGCACGTCACGTGCGGGCTGTAACCGCTAGTGACATTGACAATCTAAAAGAAAACCCGCGTCACTCAAAAAAAGTATCGGGGCGGGAGCGCGAACCCGAGTTCTTAAACGGGGAAGAGAAGAAACAAAAAGGCCGAATAAAACTAGCGCCCCGCGGGCAGGCGCGCCGCCGCGATCGAGCTCGGCGAGATCCGCGGGAGCTCCGCGGCCAGGTCGATCGTCGCCACACGCGACCAGCTGGCCGCCTCGAAGACCTCGACGACGCCCCCAGCGGGCCGCCACGCCAGGAGACTGATTCGGTCGCCGGTCGGAGACACGCAGGCGTCCAAAATGGGATGTTGGTTCTTGAGGTATCCCTCCCACACTCCATTCTCCTTCGTCTTCTGGTCCCACTCCGCGGGCTGCATCAGCGTCGTCGACGGTTTGCCCGTCCTTGTATCAATAATTTGGGCGACGCCGTGCTCGCCGGCCACGAGCAGCTCGTGCTCCTGGCCCGCGAACTTGACCACCGTCACTGGGGCGTCCCTTTGATAACAAGCGACGGCGCCGTCCTTTGTCCGACAGTCCCAGAGCATGACGCGCTTGTCCTCGCCGCCTGACGCGACCAGGTGTGATCTCATATCCACACAAGTGACGGGGTAGTTGTGGCCCCGGACGTCGTCGTCGTAGTTCTCGTCGGGATCTTTCTCTGCTCGGGTGATGTCTCCAAGAGCGCCCTTGCTCTGGAGCGTCCGCGCGTCCCACAACCGCACGCACCAGTCCGTACCTCCACTAACAATAGTGTCCTCTTCTACGGCAACCGCCCGGACGTCGCTCCGCATTCTAGATGACGCGTGCGACCGCTCGGCGACGCCCGCCTCGACCCATTGGACAACCCCGCTCCGGTGCGCCTTCGGCGGTCGCCACAAGCGCAAGTCGCCCCCTCGGCAACCCGCCACGGCGTACGTGCCGCGCGCGTCCGAGGCCAACGTCGTACACCAGTCCCGCGCGCCCTTGAGGTCGCCGTTTTTCTCCCAGCACCGCCGCCGCTTCGTCGTCTTCCCCTTCTTGCCCCACCACGTCTTCTCGCCCTTGACCTTTTCCTCGTAGTTGCGCCAGCGGAAGGCGGACACCCCGCGGGTCTGGCCGCAGGTGAGGACCAGGCCGGCGTTAAATTGCGGCGCGCACAGGCGCAGGATCTTGGCGTCCGTGCGCGCGTTGCACTGCAGGGAGCGGTAGCCTCTCTTCTCATCGACGAGCGTCCCGAACGTGCCGTCCGCCGCCAGCGAGCCGCCGCCCCGCAGCGCGCCGCCCACTAATAACGCGTCGCACGCCGCTCCGAGCGGCGCGTCCTCTTCAGATGATTTCTCCTCTAAAGCCTCGAGTTGGCGCCCGCGCGGCCCCGCCTCGAGCGTCTTCTTCCGGCCCCAGCCGAACCACGTGGACCCCGACGACTCGGAGAAGGACTGGCGTTCATTATTGATGACGTGGCCGCGCTCCTGGAACTGGTGCGTCGCCTTATCATTGACGACGTGG
>Ga0114994_10000423_pt1 | contig 28275 bp, 24 predicted proteins | sample ArcticOcean_MG_C_9_FD_87043 | JGI IMG/M metagenome (GOLD analysis project Ga0114994, IMG submission 87043) | Marine microbial communities from western Arctic Ocean - ArcticOcean_MG_CB2_152 | ecosystem: Environmental > Aquatic > Marine > Oceanic | place: Arctic Ocean: Canada Basin | collected...
AATGACTAAAAGGAAAATCTTCTTCGGTGATTTCTAAATCAAAACAATCTTGAGCAGATATTGGAGATAAGAAAATTATGAGAGATATTAAAGTTTTATTCAATATTAATAAATCCCATACCAAACTCATTAATGAAAACTGGATCATTATTAGAGTCTCTCAATATCTGCTCAAGATTGTTTTGATTTAGAAATCACCGAAGAAGATTTTCCTTTTAGTCATTTGGCCGATCTTACAATCGAAGATAGTGATTGGAATCAAAGCACCTTTCCTTATGCTGGAGGAGGATCCCATGAAAATGGAGCAAATGGAGCTGATTTTACCTACAAGCTAACTTTGTCGGAACCAGCGGTTATTTATGTTACTACTTGCGATCAATTAACTAACATTGATGTTCAGATTGGAATTTATACAGAAGATTGTGACTCTTCATCCTGGATATTCTTTCAAGATGACTCGAACTCACCTATTTATTATCCAGATGGAACAAATGAGTCATTCTCATTTGAATGTATTTCCGGATATGTATCCCAACCATTTTATGCAAATATGCTACCAAAGATTGAGTGGGATGCAGGGGTTTATTACATTGTGGTCGATGATCGTGGTGGTACGCCTGGAACTGGTAGTGTTAAAACTTGGATGGGGTATTCGCTGATTGTTGATTCTACTACAACATCTGATGACTATAGCGAGATAAATTATCATTTCAGTGAAGGAGTCTACGGTGGAGACTATGCAGATGTATATAATGCCGGTGGTATTGCACTTGATCCGGAAGACTATAGCTTAGAAATAAAATCAAATGGTGGTACTGCTGATCAAGCGGATATTACATCCCTATCTAATTTAGCGGGAGGTTTGCTAGCTCCCGGAGAAGAGAATATTAAAATAAATATTAACTATCCAGATACACCAAGTGGATCAGAAGTAGTAACAGTCGGTCCAGCATCTGTTTCATCCATATTTAATAGTGTCGGTATACCTTTATTGGATGTAAATGGAATATCCATTGAGTTGATTGATGCCTTAAGTCCTACCATAAATTCAAGTTTCCCAGAAGATGATCAAGAAGGTATAGAACAGAATTCGAGTTTAACGATTACATTTACAGAAGTAGTTAGAGCTTCTGATAATAATAATATTACGGATGCTAATGCCTCTTCTTGTTTTAAATTAAAAAATATGATTACGGATGATGTATTACCTTTTACTATTACAACATCAGATAATATTACTTTTACCCTTAACCCAAATGATAATTTTCCCGAGTATACTTTTATTAGTTTAGAAGTTTTATCGGTGATTGAGGATTTAAATGATAACTCTTTTGTGAGTAATACGATCCAATTTAGGACAGAAGATCTCTCTCCTCCTTTATTTGTGAATGAGAGTGCTGTCGCATTAACTAATGAGTATGTAACTATTACATTTAGTGAAAGTGTATATTCAACGGATTCTGGATCAGGAGCTTTAGAACTTTTAGATTTAAGTTCATCTTTCAGTTCGAATGGAGGTGATTGCTCGAATGTTAGTTTAAATGGATTGTCCAATCCTCAAGGCAATGCTTTAATCGGTGGAGAGACAACTATTAGAGTTCTAATAGCACCGGAATCAGCACCAAGTGGATTAGAAACTCTTAGCTTTTCTAGAGCGAATGATAATTCAATATTTGATTTAGCCGGAAATCCAATGCTTTCAGGGTCCTCTCCAAATGTTACGCTTAACGTATCTGCGAAAATTAACCAAATTAGCTTAGCTGATAGTAATGAATATGCAGATATTGAATTTTCGGTAGGTGTTTATGGTAACTCGGATTTATCTATCCCTTTAAATATGTCTTCTTTAGGTTTTGATTTTATTCAAAATGAATTGGACGGGGGAAATACCTCTAATATTTCGATTACATCCTTGAAAAATATAAATAATCAAAATTTAACGGGTGGGGAGACTATTATAAGAGTTTATTTAACACTAGATAGTCTACCATCCGGGGATGAAGAAATTATTTTTTATCCGAATAGTAATAATAGTATATACAGCTTGACAGGGGTACCAATGCCTAGCGGTGAGCGAGACACGACATTGCTTAATGACCAGTTACCAATTACAACTTCTACAAGTATTAATGATGGCGAAATAAATGTGAGTCAAGGAGATCCTCTTATTATAGAGTTCGATGATGTTGTTTATGTACCCGGACCACCCTCCCGGCCTGCGACAAAAGAGGATTTAGATCAACTGATTACCTTGCGCTATGGCGATAATAACGGTTTTGATATTCCATTTTTTTCTGTTTTAGATACGATAAATAATACATACACTATTTACCCTTTAGAGACTTACCCAAGTGAAGAAACTATTTTTTATTCGTTCAATGGTGAATTAGAAGATGCTTCTGGAAATGAAGTAGATTTAAGCTTTAATGCCGTTTTCACAATTCAAGATTATACCCCACCTCAAATAAACTCATCATCATTAGCATTGGATGATTCATATATAGATCTTTTTTTTGATGATAATCTATATGGAGATATCAACTCTACAGTCTCGATAGAAATACAAGACTTTATAATTTCACTTATTCCAAATGACAGTGATGTTGATACAGTTATTATTACCAGTATTACGAGAACGGATAGTAACTTTTTAATTGGTGGTGAAGATAGTATCCGTCTAAATCTAGAGTATAATGCATCTCCAACTGGTAACGAGATTATTGCGGTCTCATTGAGCGGAATTGCGTCGATGTATGATGAATCCGGAAACCAAATGGAAATTAATACTAGTCTCGCCGACGGAGTGAGCCTTTATGATATTTTACCTCCTAGTATTATAAATGTTTCGTCTTCGATTGATTCTTTTTTAGTTTTAATGAGGACAAGGCCTATCCTATTTAGTTTTAATGAAAAGATTACAAATCTTGATTTCAGTGTTACGGCTAAACATGCTCAGGAGGTTTTTTTTGACTCAACAAAAACGGACTCCTCTATTGAGATTATATTAAAGCCACCATTCGCAAGCTTTGATTCAATCACTGTTTATTTTGATACAATCCAAGACATAAGTCAGCTAACTACTGTAGATATTTCTTTTACTTATTTAACTCCAATGCTCGGAGATTATGACTTAGATACATCTTTAAATTACAATGATCTGTGGGGCTTTATCCAGAACTGGGAAGACAATAACCTTAATTATGAACTAGCTCCGGTGACAGGGGATGCGCCTTATTTCTTTTCTTATCCAGATAGTAAATTTGATATTGAAGATGGTATGGCATTTATGAGAATGTGGTCCTGGTATCAAAATACATACGGAGAAATCATTGAAGATATTGAAGAAGTAGGAGCTCCTTTACAATTAATATCAAATGGAGATGAATTATTAATATTAATCGAAAAACAAATTTCTGCAGGACAAATTCAGTTTAGCTATGGAAAGACTGAAGCCCCTCCAGTTTCTTTTTTAAAAAGAGAAACAAAAGAAAAAGAATTATTTTTAAATATGCATTCTAACCTCAAAGGTTTTTCAACCTTAGATTTTGCAAGATTAGGAAAAAATCAAGTAGATACTATTCGGGTTAGCTATCATAAAAATGAACAAATCCAGCTCTCTTATAGTCTTTTAGACTATGATAGAGTTGCAACACAAAAAGGAACTATTCAATTAAACCCACCTTCATTACCAACAGAATTTTCATTGTACCCAGCTTTCCCGAACCCTTTTAATCCTATTACCACCATACGTTTTGATATACCCCAAACTGAATCTTCAAAATTTATAACAATAGCAATTTATGATTTACAGGGACGTCAGGTAGAAACACTTATAAATGGTTACATGTACCCAGGTGAGCATAATATTCAATGGCAAGCGAATCAGTTTTCATCAGGAATATATTTTATTTATTTCTCCTATGATAATAATATTGATACGCAAAAACTTATTTTGTTAAAATAATCTTTTAGATGAACCTAGCAATTGATATTGTACCATTAACAATAACCTGGTGGTTCGGAATATTAATACCTTTTTGTATTGGTCTTCTGATTATTCAACTTGCAATTCGTATCCCTCCGGACAAGAGGAGGTTATTATCAATAAGTCTAGGTATTATTATGATTAGTCGAGAGCTCTGGAAAAGTTGGTATATTTTTCAAATTGGAGCTTGGGAAATAGAAACTTCTCTACCACTACATCTATGTGGTCTAGCAGCGATTTTATCTGGATTGATGCTTTTTAAAACACACCAAAAAGGTTTTGAGTTTTTAGCTCTCATAGGACTACCTGGAGCAATTCACGCATTATTAACCCCCCAATTAAACCATGGTGGTGAATTACCACAAGTGATTGAATACTACATAGGTCATGGAGGAATTATTCTAGTACCAGTTTATCTAGCTGTAGTTGATGGGTATAGAATTGAAAAATTTGCTTGGCGTGGAGTTTTTATTTATTGCCAATTATTATTAATTTTTATTGGATCATTAAATTTTTTATTGGGTTCAAACTACATGTTCCTATGCTCTAAGCCAATTGTCAATAGCCCTATGATTATTGGATCTTGGCCTTGGTATATACTTGGTTTTGAAATTCTTGGATTAGGGCATATTCTACTCTTTTATTTGATTTTTAGAAGAATGAAACCATTACCTTATTAATATCTCTAACATAACTGGTGAAAATAATAAATGAATGTAGATAAATATGATTTTTTGTTAAATAAAGAGATTACATATTTGAATCATGGATCTTTTGGAGCATGTCCTAAACCAGTATTTAAAAAGTATCAAGAGTGGCAATTAAAGCTAGAGAGACAGCCCGTAAAGTTTTTGACGAATGAGCTTTATCAAGGATTAAAAGAATCAAGAATCTCTCTAGCCAACTTAGTTGGTTGCGAGCAAGATGAAATTATCTTTTTCCAAAATCCTACGACTGCAGTAACAAATATTATTCACAATTTAAAATTAAAAGCAGGTGATGAAGTCTTAATGACAAACCATGAATATGGAGCTTTAATTAGAGCATGGTCAGAATGGGCAAAAATAAAAGATGTAAAGATTATTCAACAAGAGATCCCAATACCATTAGAAACCGAAGATGCTTTTGTAGAACAATTTTTAAAAGGTGTATCTCAAAAAACAAAAGTTATTTTCATCTCACAAATTACAAGTCAAACGGGATTAATCTTTCCGATAGAAAAAATTATAAAGTATGCAAAAGAACAAAGTATTATTACAATCGTCGATGGTGCTCATGTTCCAGGCCATATTGAACTAGATATCCAGAACCTAGGTTGCGACTTTTATACTGGTGCTATTCATAAATGGCTTTGCGGTCCCAAAGGATCTTCTTTTTTATTTGTTAAAAGAGAACAACAAGAAACAATGAAGCCTGTTGTTTTTAGTTGGGGAAAAGATGGCGATGACCCAGAACCATCCAACTTTTTACAAGATTTTCAATGGCAGGGAACAAGGGATATGTCTGCATTTTTATCTATTCCATTCGCGATAGATTTTTTTAAAAAGAATATTTATCCGAGTCAAAAAACGTGTCGTGAGTTAAATATCTATGCATATAAAAATTTAAATGAATTCTTTACTACAAGACCATTATCTATAGGATCTTCATGGATAGGGCAAATGGTTGCACACCCTCTACCTGAACATACCCCACTAAACTTTAAGTCAGTTTTATTAGAAAAACATAGTATAGAAGTACCTATCTTTACATGGAATAATCAAACTCTGATTAGGGTCTCTACCCAGGTCTATAACGACAAAAATGATATAGATTATCTAATGAGTGTATTGAAAACTATTAATTAAATTTGACTTAATATTTTTATTAAACTTTGAAATCTTTACTCATATTACAACTTTTTATTTCGATAAGCTTTTCTCAAAGAATACAGCTTTTTACGAAGACAGATGACATTTTTACCTCTGCAAATCGCTTTTCATTAAAAAATAGAAAAGTCGTTTTCTGGGAAGATAATCTTGTTCTGATGACCGTACCAGTTAAAAACCTTGTCGAAGTACGTTATTCCGAAAAATCTCATTCATATATCGGAACTCCGTGCATTTATTTGGGCTCTATTACGCTTGCAGCGACGGCAGCTCTAGCAGTTGCCGGGCATTTGGAGACTGCGAATCTTTCGGACCAAGAATTACTACTCGGAGTAGGTGGCGGAGTTGCAACGTATTACTTTGGTAAACTCTTAAAGCTATTGGGTGGAAGATTTGGGAATGATATCGTTTATGAAAATTTTGATCGATTAGATCGTTCAACAAAAAACCTTATTTTAGAGTCGATTAGTTTAGACATGCAAAAAAAAGAAAAGCAAAGCCAGTTTATGTATGGACCAGAAGGAAAGAAAAAAGAGCTTAAACTATCTTGGGAAGGAAAAAAGCCATGGAAGAAAAAATATAAGCCAAAAAGAAAAATAATTCGGTTCTCATTTTTTTAAATTATTCTTATGCAATGTATTTTATCTGCTTTAAAAGCAGAGTCCGATCCCTTAATAAACTTTTTCAAGTTAAAAAAAGATGACTCATATTCTTTTCCTTTTTATAAAAAAAATGACTTATGCCTTATTGGAATTGGAGTAGGGAAAAATAAAATTGAAAAAAGAATTTTTACTTTTTTAAATGATTATAACAGCAGAAGTCTTCAATTTATTAATATTGGAATTGCTGGAGGTAAAATAAATAACTCAGAAAAAGGGGAAATTTATTTGATCAATAAAATCAAAGATGAGAATTCAAACGAAAACTATTTCCCTGATTTAATTGTTAACTCTAAACTTCTAGAACATTCAACAATAACTGTAGATAAAGCTATTGTCGATGGAGGTGGTGATTACAATTGCCTTGTAGATATGGAAGCCTCAGAAATCTACAAAGTTTGTTTAAAAAGGGTACTAGTTCATCAGATATCTTTTCTTAAAATAGTTTCTGACTATATGGATGAGGATGTTACAAGTATAAGTAAAAATAAGATTAATTCTTTGATTAATGAAAAGCTACCTGAAATTGATACTTTTCTAAAAAAATACAAAAATTTACAAGAATTTAAATCTTCAATTTTAGGGAATGTTGATTTAGTTTGGATAAGTAGAGCTCGTTCTGAACTCAATTTAACAGAAACTCAATACCACCAGCTTCTTTCTTTTTCAAGAGGGTATCGACTGAAAAATCCAAATAAAAAATTTGAAGATAATATGATACTAAAAGTTTATTCAAAAACTGAACGGAATAAAAACTTTAAGAATATTTGTGAAATACTTTCAGCCTAATTTTTCACATATTTATGTAGAAAGAGGAGCTCTCGACTACCCATTGTCGCAGATTGCACTCAAAAAGTTCTCAAAATCAAAAGTTATTGAGGTTGATCATTATAAAGATATTTTTAATAGGACCGGGCAAGATTTTCAGGTTCAAAAAAAATCTATGAAACTGATTCTGGCAAAAAAAACAGAACCCTTTTTATATCCGGCTTCAGAAATGGTACAAGAGTTTGGGACCCCAAATGTTTATTATAACACTCCAATTCTAAATTGTTTATATAATTGTGATTATTGCTTTTTACAAGGAATGTATAGCTCCGGGAATATGGTTGTATTTGTTAATGAATCTGATTTCATGGATGCAATTAAGATAAAAATGGCATCTTTAAATCTCACATTAGATCCTATGGTTGTTTCTATATCCTATAATACTGATATCATGGCCATGGAAAATATAATTCCAATGGCATCTCGTTGGATTGATTTTGTAAAAACCCAAAAAAAATTACTCATTGAAATACGAACAAAAAGCGCTCTTTTTTCGTTGATAAAAAAAATGATTCCTCACGAAAATGTACTGCTTAGTTGGACGCTCTCTCCAGAAAAAATTGCAGAAGAATTTGAATCCACGGCACCTCCCTTTAACAGTCGGCTTAAATCAGCAAAGGAAGCAGTGGAGGCTGGCTGGGCTGTAAGATTATGTTTTGACCCCATTATTTTATTTGATGGTTGGTTTGAGATTTATAGCCAATTTTTACATGAAGTCTTTCGAGAAATAAATCCTTCTAAAGTTCGCGATGTAACGTTGGGTGTTTTTAGAATGAATAAAGATTTTTACAAAAGAATTAAAAAAAGAGAACCCACTTCAACATTATTTTATGATAATTATGAAATAAAAGATGGGGTGGTTTCTATTGGTAAAAAAGAGAGAACAGAATCTTTAGAAAAGCTAGAAGAGTTATTGTCAAAATATCTACCAAAAAGTAAAATTTTAATTTGGAAGTAGTATATTTTCATGCTTGTGTAGAGTACTGTTCTATTTTTTTTGTTATTTTTAATGAACTCTAATTATTCAAAATTTTAGAATTTAAAAAATGGTTAAGTAAATGAATTATAAACTAATCCTATTTATCATAGCAGTTGTTTTTATTATTGGCTCACTTATTCTAGCATTATGGTATCGTATGTATGAAGACGAAAATGGTTAATCTCCTCATTAAAAAATAATATGCTACTTCCTTTAAGAATTCATGATAGAAAAGATTCCCATGTATAAAAAAATTCTTTTTATATCAGGTCTTTCTTTCTTATTCGCTTTTGAACAAGAGTCGATACCAGCTCAAAAATCTTTTATTACTTTTGTTGGTGTAAAGTTCAACTTAGTCCAAAATGGTAATGCGCCTAAACGATATCTTTGGATCCACGGTGATGAAAAAACGGCTAAAATGGCTCTTGAAAACCATATCAAAAACTATCAAGGGACAGCTTTTTTCATACAGAATGAAGAAAGAGAAATCCCATTTGAAAATACAATTATTGATCCCAATCGGGTCTTCTCTAGAAATGGAGCTCATTATGCGTTAAGAAAGTTCCAGCCTGGTTGGCCTCCTGGATCTTTAAAAAAAGCGTTAGATCAAATTGATAAAGATAGGAAAATATTTTTAAATATTTTAATGCCATCTAAAGATGGTCTTTTAATAGCTGTGCATAATAATTTCAGAGGCTATAATGTTAGAGATGAAGAGCCAAAGAGTCAGCGTACTTCGATTAAAAAAGAACAAAACCCAAGAGACTTTATTCTTTGTACAAATGAAGATGATTTTGAAAAACTCTCATTAGGTCCTTTCAATGTTGTACTGCAGAATGAGTTACCATTGAGCGATGATGGAAGTCTGTCCTGGGAAGCATTGCGGCGAAATGTGCGATATCTCAATGTAGAGACAAGGTTAGGGTATTTATCTCAACAGAAAAAAATGTTAAAATTTATTGAAAAAGTACTGGAATAAATAATGGCAAACATCTTTAATCGAATACTAAAATGGACGCCCTTAGTTTTATTTATATTGCTCCTTATGGTGGACCGAGATAATCTATTCCACGTCGTAGGTTATATAATATTTCTTTTTTCATATACCGCTGTTATTATACTTAGAGTTTTATATGCAAAAAAAGAATGGCATAAAGATTTTAATAGTGATGAATTAGATAAAAACAGTTCTATAAAAAAAATGAGTGACCTTCAAAATAAAATAAAAGACTAATAGCATTTAAGTATTTAACGTAGCATTATATTAGTCAAATCGGAGTTAAAATGAAGAAACTAGATCTAAGAAGCCTTCTTATTGGGGTTTTAGGAGCAACACTTATGTTTGTTTTACTAGGCGCGGACAAACCAGAGATTTATGAGGGGAACCTTGGAGATATTATTGTTAATTCTATTACCATACGCGATGATGGTCATGGCGGGTTTATTACGGCTTATAACCAAGACCAAAAGAGAACGCTCTATTTGGGGACGGGAAAAGAAGAGAATGGGTATGTCCAAACATATAATAAATATGAACAAGCAACTGCATATATTGGATCGAATAGAGATATGGATGGTATTATCGTATTAAATGATAGATATGGATCGTTGGGCTTTAGCCAGTCCGGAAAAGAATGAATATTGGAATCATTTTTGTTCTTCTCCTCCTTTTTGCCTTTCTAAAAAATAGAGATAGGTTTGAAAGATACCGTGATGAAGACCTTTAAAAGTGCAAGAAATTATTAATTTACATGCAAAAATATTTAATGTAATTTTAGTCCTTAATTAATATAAAAATAAAAATCAATACATATGAAAAAAGTTAATATTGCTCTATTTGGTTTTGGAAGAATTGGTCGGAATATTTTCCGTCTCGGATATGATAATCCAAAATATAATTTTGTCGCGATAAGCGACTTTGGGTCTCTTGAAGCTCTCCATTATTTACTCGTCAGAGATTCAATCCATGGTAAAATGAAGGATGAGGTTACCATCGATGGTAACTATCTGAAGGTTAAAGATCAAAAAGTACGGGTAATAAGTGGTGGACAACCAGGTACAATACCATGGGATATTTATGACGTAGATATTGTAATTGATGCAACAGGTCGTTTCTTAAAGAAAGAAGATCTTGCACTACATCTTAAATCTGGTGCAAAAAAAGTTTTCACGACTAGAAATCCAGAAGAAACTATAGATAGATATGTGATACCAGGGATTAATGACTCGAGTATTAAACTTTCCGATAAAATTATTTCTACGACCTCGTCCACGACTCAAGTACTTGCGTTAATGGTTAAAATGCTGGATGAATGTTTTGGACTAGAGAGAGCCATGATGACAACAGTGCATGCGTACACGGCAGATCAACCACTTGCTGATGCAGCAGGTATTGATTTGAGAAGGAGTCGTTCTGCTGTTGAAAATATTATTCCGAATTCTACACTTGCACCTTCTATTGTTGAAGAAATTATGCCGAAGTTTAAAGGGAAATTAGATGGTATTGCTTTTAATGTACCCGTGCCTAATGGTTCTTGTGTTGACCTTACAACAGAGCTAAAAAATATTCCAACCGTTGAAGAAGCCAATCAAGCTATTAAAGAGTATTCTGAAAAATCTTTAAGAGGTATAGTTGGATACACAGATGATCCAATTGTCTCCAGTGATGTTCGTGGCCGTGAAGAAACAATGGTCTTCGATGAGAAGGCAACGATGATAACAAAAGATGCTCTTCTTAAAACACTCTGTTGGTATGATAACGGATGGGGTTTTTCTAAAAGAATTTTAGATGTAATTAATGCTTATGCAGAATTGGAGAAAAAATCGTGAAAGTAGCAATTAATGGTTTCGGACGTATTGGCCGTTCGGTTTTTCGTATTTTAAACTCAAAGCCTGGTGTAGATGTTGTTGCAATTAATGATATCTTTGATAAAGGAGCATTAACATACCTTCTAAAATATGATACTGTTATGGGACGATTTCCTGAAACAGTAACTCTAGAAGGTGATATCCTGAAGACAGAGAGTCAGCAAGTTAAACTTATTGCTGAAAGAGATCCTGAGGCTTTGCCTTGGGGTGAATTAGGAGTTGATATTGTTATTGAATCAACGGGTATTTTTCGTCTAAAATCACAATTAGAAAGTCATTTAAAAGCCGGTGCAAAGCGGGTTGTACTTACGGTACCAGCAAAAGATGAAATTGATTATACTGTTGTTTTGGGTGTGAATGATGATGGACTAAAGCCTGAGCATAAAATTGTTTCAAATGCATCTTGTACGACGAATTGTCTTGCTCCTATGGCTAAAGTCTTAAATGATGAGTTTGGTATTGAGCTTGGAGTGATCAATACAATTCATGCTTACACTAATGACCAACGCCTTGCAGATGTTCCCCATTCTGATTGGAGACGAAGTCGTGCTGCCGCTGAAAATGTGATTCCCACAACTACAGGTGCAGCAAAAGCTGTTGGTAAAGTTTTACCTGAGCTTGAAGGAAAACTTGATGGTATTGCGATGAGAGTTCCTGTGCCAGATGGATCAGTTGTTGACTTTAATATTCGTCTAGAAAAAGATGTTACGGTTGATCAAATAAATGAAGTCGTGAGAAATGCTTCAGAATCGGGCCCTTTAAAAAATGTCCTAGAATACTCAACGCTTCCAGTTGTTTCAACAGATATTATTGGTAATCCACATTCATCTATTTTTGATGCTCCATTTACAAGGGTGATCGGTGGTAATTACGTAAAAACTTTAAACTGGTATGATAATGAGTGGGGATACTCTAATAGAGTCGCAGATTTGCTAAGTGTTCTACACAATCTAGACTAGATCTTCAATTCTGGTAGATCTTTAAAGTTTTTTAGTACTTGAGGGTCTTTAATTGCTTCAAGATTTACAATAGGTTCCTTTTCGATAATCTGTTTTACGGCTAGTTCAACTTTTTTACCGTTTATCGTATATGGTATAGCTGATACTTGCAATATAATATCCGGCTTATGTCTACGAGAACATTGTGTTATAATTGTAGATTGAATTTCGTCTCTTTGTTGATCTTTTAAAACTATTCCTTTTTTCATTTGTATAAATAAAACGATCCGTTGATCTGAATTCCATCGTTGGCCAATAACAATACTATCTTTAATGTAGTTCAAAGAGGATAGTACTCTGTAGATTTCAGCAGTACCAATTCGGACACCTCCAGGATTAAGAGTTGTATCGCTTCTTCCATAAATTTTTAACCCTCCATGCTCTGAAATAGAAATAAGATCTCCATGACACCAAATATTTGAAAAGATTTGAAAGTAGGCTTTTTTATATTTTGAACCATTGGGGTCATTCCAAAAATATATGGGCATAGAAGGGAATGCCTTTATGCAAACAAGTTCACCTTTCTCTTCGAGAACACTCTGCCCATCAGTATTATAAGCTTTCACATCCATACCAAGTCCACGGCATTGTAACTCTCCGCGTATAACAGGTAGTATGGGGCTTGAAAGAGCGAAACAGGATATGATGTCTGTTCCACCAGAAATAGATCCTAGAAGTACATCTTCTTTTATCTCATCATAAACATAGTCAAAGCATTCTTCGATTAATGGTGATCCAGTAGATAGAATTGTTCGTAATGAATGAAGAGAAGCGATATTTTTTGGTTTTAGTCCAAAATCTTTACAGGATTCAATGAATTTAGCGCTCGTACCAAAGATAGAGATTTCAAGCTCATCTATCATATTCCACATTATCTTCTTGTTTGGATAAAAAGGAGATCCTTCATACAAAACAATACTAGACCCAATAGCTAAACTAGAAACAAGCCAGTTCCACATCATCCATCCACATGTTGTGAAGTAAAAAATGCGATCTTCTCTATGTAAATCACAATGAAAATAGAGCTCTTTTAGGTGTTGAATTAATGTTCCTCCAGCAGAATGAACAATGGATTTTGGAAGACCTGTTGTACCCGATGAATAAAGAATGTAAAGAGGGTAGTTAAATGGTAGTTGTTCAAATATAAGTTGCTCTGGGTGTTTATTTATAAAATAATTATAGTTAATGGAGTCTTTTATTACATAAGTATTTTCGCTTTTTTGATAATGGTCTATAATAACTACCTTCTTTAAACTAGTTAGTTTGTTGGTTATCTTATCCAGCTTTTCTAGCGTACCATGAAACTTACCATTATAAGAGTACCCATTTGTAGCAAAAATAAGTTTTGGTTTAATTTGAGTAAAACGATCCAAAGTACCTTTTACACCAAAGTCAGGAGATGTAGAACTCCAAATTGCGCCAATAGAAGATGTTGCTAACATGGCAATGATCGCCTCTGGAATATTTGGGATGTAACCAACCACACGGTCACCTTTTACAATTCCTATTTTTCTCATTGAAGATGCTAGTGATTCAACTTTTCCATATAATTCTTTGTAGGAAAGTGTTACCGTTTGTTTATTCTCACCTTTAAAAAAAATTGCAGCTCTATCGTCTTTATACTTTAGTAAATTTTCAGCAAAGTTTAAACGTGCACCAGGAAACCACTCTGCTCCAGGCATTTTTGTTATATCATCCACGATAGAATTAAAAGGCTTGGAGTATATGATATCACTATATTGCCAGACTACTTCCCAAAATTTTTCTGGATTTGATACCGACCAATTATATAATTGTTTATACTCTGTAATATTTATATTATTTTTGACATTTATTTTTTCCATCAGGCTTTTGACGTGAGTTTTTTTTGATTTAGATGGTTGCCAAAGAATATTTTTCATGTGTTATTTTTATTTAATTACAAAAAAGATCATTTAGTGATGATATTAAGATTAACTATTTATAATTTTAGGACTAATTTTTAAACAATCTAGTTATAATATATGAAAATTGCTTTTTTAACAGCAGGCGGTATCGCTCCTTGTTTATCCTCTTCCATCGGAGCACTTATCGAAAAATATAATGAAATCGCTCCTGATGCGGAACTCATTGGTTATCTAAATGGGTATCAAGGTCTTTTACTTGGACGCTTTATTCAATTCCCAGACTCCGTAAAAAGAAACTTTAACCAATTGCATGATTTTGGAGGATCTCCGATCGGTAATAGTAGGGTTAAACTTACCAATGTTGATGACTGTATAAAGCGAGGTTTCGTCAAACAAGGTGAAGAACCTTTAAAAGTTGCAGCCGATCAACTAACAAAAGATGGTGTTAATATTCTTCACACGATCGGTGGCGATGATACCAATACAATGGCTGCTCAGTTATCTTTTTATTTAAAAAAGCATGGGTATGATTTGACTGTTGTTGGAATGCCCAAAACTGTTGATAATGATGTTTTCCCAGTTACTCAGACCCTTGGGGCATGGACTGCAGCTGAACAAGGTGCTATTTTCTTTGAAAATATTGTTAACGAGAATACAACAAGTACCAGACAACTAATTATTCATGAAGTTATGGGTCGACATTGTGGTTGGCTCACAGCGCAAACCGCTTTTGATTACAGAAGTCGAATGAAAAAAAGAGCTTTTTTACCCGAATTATTGGTTGAACAAAAGAAATGGGACGTTGACGCTATTTATATTCCAGAACAAGATTTTGATTTTAAGTCTGAAGTTCATCGCTTAAAAAAAGTCATGGATGAAAAAGATGGTGTCAATATTTTCCTGAGTGAAGGTGCTGGACAAGAAGCCATTATTAGAGAACTTGAATCAAAAGGTGAAACGGTTCCCCGTGATGCCTTTGGTCATGTACGATTGGATGAAATTAATCCAGGAAAGTGGTTCGCAGAGCAATTTGCAAAAGAGCTAGGTGCAGAGAAAACACTTGTTCAAAAAAGTGGTTATTTTGCACGATCAGCGAAAGCGAATTCAAAAGATTTAGACCTAATAAAAAAATCCGCTTTTTTTGGAGCGGAGCAAGCTCTCCAAGGTAAAAGTGGCTTAGCTGGATTAGATGATGGTCAAGATAGCAAACTCAGACTTATAGAATTTAAAAAGATTAAAGGCGGGAAGCCTTTTGATGTATCGGTGGATTGGTATCAATCCATATTAAAAGAAATTGGACAATCATAATTATAAAAGGAGCACTATGTCGCATTCATTAAAACCAGGTGTAGTAACTGGAGAGGATTACCAAACATTATTGAAAGCAGCAAAAGAAGGTGGTTATGCATTACCTGCTGTCAACGCTGTAGGAACAAATTCTGTTAACGCTGTCATGGAAGCAGCAGCAAAAAATAAATCTGATGTTATCGTTCAGTTCTCCAATAGCGGTGGCCAGTTCTTTGCTGGAAAAAGTTTATCCAATGAATTTGAAGCTAAAGTTCTCGGTAGTGTGTCTGCAGCTCAGCACGTACATCTTCTTGCTGAAAAATATGGTATCTGTGTTGTTTTACATACAGACCATGCAAATAAGGGTTTGATACCATGGGTAGAGGCTCTTGTTGGACATAGTGAAAAACATTTTGAAAAAACAGGGTCACCCTTATTTTCTTCTCACATGTTAGACCTTTCAGCTGAAGACATTGATTTTAATCTTTCTGAGTGTGAGCGTTTGTTGAAAAGAATGGCCCCTATTGGTCTTAGCCTTGAAATTGAATTAGGTGTGACTGGTGGGGAGGAAGATGGCGTTGGATCTGATGATGATATTGGTGCCGATAACCCATTGTTGTATACGCAACCAGAAGATTGCCTGAGAGCATACCAATTACTTTCACCTATTGGACATTTTAGCTTAGCTGCATCATTCGGTAATGTGCATGGAGTCTACAAACCTGGAAACGTAAAGCTTCGTCCTGAAATTCTGAAAAATTCTCAAGATTTGGTACAAAAGACATGTACTACAGCTGAGAAGCCACTGGATCTAGTTTTCCATGGTGGTTCAGGTTCCGATAAAGCAAAAATTGCAGAGGCTCTAACATACGGTGTGTTTAAAATGAATATTGATACAGATACGCAATTTGCTTACTCCAAAGCAATTGGAAGTTATGTTGAAGAAAACCACAAAGCATTTAAACATCAAATTGACCCAGAAAATGGAACACCTTACAAAAAACAGTATGATCCTAGAAAGTATTTACGAGCAGGAGAGGAATCTATGGTTGAGCGTTTGGATGAAGCTTTCACTGATCTTGGATCCGTTGGAAAAACACTAGCCTCTTAGGTTTTAGTTTATACAATTTATACAGTAGGCTAGATTAAATTTTAGCCTACTGTTGTATATTTATTCTTTTAAGTACTTATTTTTTTCTTTATCCGTTCCACTATAACCTATTATTTCTCTTTCCATTGACTAAAAGGATTTACAGTCAGGTTCATATTATAATAGCGAGGGTCAGGAGTTACCTCTTCTAAAACCCACTCTGGAATATCAAACTGTTCATCTTCTGAATCTAGTTCAATCTCTGCAACCACTAGACCTTCATTTTCTCCATGAAATTCGTCAATCTCCCAGGTATGGCCATGATGTTTCACATAATGCCTTGTTTTAATTATGGAGTCTAGTTCGCAAAAATTTTCCAATAATTCTAAAGCATCGCTTTCTGGGATTTTATATTCAAATTCAGATCGAGAGATCCCGATTTTATTGCCTTTAATGGTTATAAAATAATCATCACCTTTTTCCCTAACACGGATGACTTTTTTTTTATCGCTGACAATGTAACCTTGTTTAATCTTGTGGGAATATTGTACTTGTTCGAAAGGAATGTGTTTAATAAGGAACTTTTTTTCTATTTCAATTGCCATTGATGACCTCTTATGATGATGAAATAATACAGGAATGAACCAATCATTCCAGGATAAAATGGTTCGATCTTTAAAAAAATAAGTCCTTGAGTTTTGGATAATAATAGCCAGAGAAATGATATAAAAAGTGGAATAAGTATCCATTGAATAGAGAGCTTCTCAGGAAGGTTGAAGTCTTTTACAATTAATGAAACGATGAATGGTAGGATTAATGCCGGAATAATGATTGATCCAAGAGTAAATAATAAACCCACAACTGATGGGATCAAATAAGCCAAAGTAAGTGAAATAGTAGATATGAAAATTAATCCTGTTTTAATGAAAGGAATGATGCTCTTTTTATCCTCGGGCTTATGGTTTAAGCGCCATAAAATATCTCGACCAAATGTAATCGCACTTATAAAACTCAGTGAGTCAATTGTGGACATAATTATAGCAAAGATACCTGTCATGAATAAACCAAGAAACCCAACAGGTAAAATATTGATGGCCAATAAAGGATAAGTAAGTAAAGCTTGGTCTGTCTTTAAATAGTTGATCGCATATAAACCACAAAAAAGGGTTAAAGTATCAAAAATAGCCCAAAAACCAATAGCGATTAAAATCCCTTTTTTTGCTATTTCGGGAGTTTTAGCTGCTGCACATCGTTGGAAAAATCCTGGATCAATAAAAGTCCAAGCAGCAATAAAAAACCAAACGAGAACATATTGAACTGTATTCCCTCCCAATGGATCTGTGAAATTCTTAGGTAAGTTTTCAATAATCTGTAAAGGGCTACCAATTTTTTCCCATAAGAAACCAAAAAGAATAAAAAAACTTAAAAACATACAGATAAATTGGAAAAGATCTGTTCGGACAACTGCTGAAAATCCACCATTCCATAAATAAAATATGCTGAATAGAGTTGCAATAATTAAGGAGGTTCCAAGAGCAATATTGAAAAAATACTGTATGAGTACTCCCATACTAAGTATGTATGGAGCTGGGCTTGCTAAGAAAATAATTAGAATAGCTGATATAATTCCAGACTTTTCACCAAAATGTGCATGGAAATGATCCGGGATAGAAACAAATCCTTTTTTTCGAATGTTCGGAGCAATAAAAAAAGCATAAATCAAAGCAAAGATATAATATGGAAAAGAAAAGATAAACCAAGTTTGAATTCCGTATAAATATGTATTCTCTCCAATACCAAGAATAGCTCCATACCATGTTGTAACTAAGGTGGCAACAAAGCCTATAAGACTTAGCCTCCTTCCAGAAAGGATAAAACTATCCGTTGTTTTAGGATTCGATTTTTGTCGAAAAAACCCAACCCAAAGCAGGAATAAAAAGTAGCCTAGTATAATGCCGGAGTCAATTAAATGCATGTAGCTAAGATGTGTAGTTTTGGAAGACCCAGACCCATTTAGAGGCTTCTACGCTAAACTGATTACCGATTGCTATATTGCTTAAACCTTGAGTTATATGGTCTAGCTTTTTATCCTTTAAAGCATATTTAAGTCCGTGTGTAGAAAGATTGGTGCCTTTTTCTGATGTGACGATAGATACAGTTTGACCTGGTGTAGACTTAAAAACCATTTTTTCTTTTATGCATATTATTTTTGAGAAATTAGAGTATAGGGTTAGTCTAATATCTTTAGAATATATTTTTAGAGTCTGTAGCGCCAAAAGGTTATGGTCATCACGAAGGCCTGAAAATCCCAAAAGAGATATCCGATCTACATTATTATCTAAACACCATAAGATACTTTTTTCTAAATCAGATGCTGACTCATCTTCTAATCTAATTATTTTACAATCATGTTTTTCGGATACAGAATCAAGATCTCCAAGAATTAAAGTGGGTTCGAAACCAAGAGCTTTTAATTTATCTGCTCCTCCATCTATACAAATGTATGATGATGAACTTTCTAGTATTTCTAGTGCTCTTTTATGTTTAGGAACTTCTCCATTTCCAAATAATATTACTGATCTATTGAGCGCTGGTTTTTGCTTTGACATAATTTAATGGTTAAATAAAAAAAACTTTAGAACGGATACCTTTCTTTAATTGAAACCCTTAAATTTATTATCTTTAATACTATGAATCTCAGAACAATCTCAAATTGGCTTTTTAATCTTGATGCGCGGTATCCTCGCACGATAATAGCTGTTGTTTTTTTTATAACTGTTGTTCTGGGTTGGAAAATCTTCAATCTTGAGATGGACCCGAGTTTCAAGTCCATGCTTCCAAGAAACCATCCGATCGTAGAGACTATGGAAAAAGTAGATGAGCTGTTTTCAGGAAGTGATATAATCATTATTGCCGTAGAGTCGGATAGTCTCTTTAATGAACGTTCCATAGAAAAGTTATCCTCTTTTCAGGACTCTCTCGAAGCAATTCCCCTCATTAGCCGAGTCACATCAATCTTTACACAGAAACATATTCTTCCAACAAAAGATGGTTTTAAAATTGAACCTCTTTTAACCTCTGTACCAAATGATTCAACTGAATATATTCTGTTTCTCGAACAATTAAACAGAGCTGGTGTTATTAATAATCTGATCTCCTCAGATTATAAAAAAATGTGTTTTATCGGGCAAATTAATTCATCATTTGAATATGATGAATTTGAATTCCGAAAAAATATTTATGACTTAGTCGATGATTTTAGTGACCCTGAGGATTTCTTTGTTTCAAGTCTTCCTATCACGCAGGCGACAATCATTGATAATATGCAAAGAGATATGAGAGTTTTTACTCCTATTGCAATAGGTCTTGGAATCTTCTTATTGATGCTTTCTTTTAGAAGCTGGACGGGTGTTTTTCTTCCTTTTTTTGTTGTGGTGTGTTCAATCATCTGGACGTTTGGTATTATGGGCTGGCTAAATATGTCCATGGCTTTTATTGGCACCCTCATTCCAGTGATGCTTATTGCAATTGCTAATAATTATGGTATCCATATCATATCTCATTATTTTGAATATTCAAAGTCCGATACTTTATCTACTCGTGGTCAAATTTTAAGAAAAACAATACGGAAAGTAGGCGTTCCAATATTATTGGCTGGACTAACAACAATAATTAGTTTTTTAAGTTTATTTACTCATGCATTACCTAGAGCAAGAGAGATGGGCTTATTAATTTCATTTGGCATCCTTGTCTCTTTTGTATTAAGCATCTTTTTAATACCATCTGTACTCGTTCTAGTTTCTAGGCCTCATTATATCATGAAAGATAAAAGTATGACGGTTATTAATAGCTTTCTTGTCGGTATGGCTAAGTTTTTTTCTGAAAAAAGAATTCCTGTTCTTATTACGTTTACAATACTTGGTATCTGGATTTCATTAGGAATAAAAGATTTAAAAGTAGACACAAACCCGGATAACTATTTTCCAGAAACATCAAAATTAAGAATTGCCAATACAAAAATAGGTGAGGCTTTCGGTGGCTCTACTCAAATGAGTATTTTAGTTGAGGGTGATATTTTTGATCCGAAAATTTTAAATAATATTGAACTCTTGACAAGTCATATTAAAGATCGATTTGAAATTGTTACAAAAACGTATTCCATAGTTGATGTTATTAAAAAAATGAATTCAGGATTCAATGGCGGAGATCCTTTCCTTGAGATCATCCCCGATGATCGAGAGCTTATATCCCAATACATGTTTCTCTATTCTCTTTCAGCTGAAGGCGATGAATTTGATCTAATTTTAGACGATGTTGAAGAGCCTGAAAATACTCAAATATTTTTAAGGCTTAAAGAAGTCCAAACATCGGCAATCGCTGATATTGTAGAGGATACAAAACAATTTATTGCTGCTAACTTTTATGATTCTCCTCCGATAGAATTATCTGGTGCCGCTACTTTAATGGGGGTTTTGAGTCGTTTAATAGTTAGAGGTCAGCTTGTGAGTCTTTTTTGTTCATTAATTATTATACTTATCATCATGACATTTGTTTTTAAATCATTCCTAGGTGGGGTTTTATCTACATTACCCATGTCTGTTTCTGTTGCAATGATGTTCGGTCTTATGGGATATTTAGATATTCCATTGAACATGACTACTTCCATGTTAACCTGTATTTTAGTTGGGGTAGGAGTTGACTATACAGTTCACTTCTTATGGCATTTAAGGGACCATATTCGATCTGGAGATGAGATTGATGATGCTATTATAAATACCTTTAAAATATCAGGGAAAGGAATACTCTTTAATGGCTTATCGGTCATTATCGGTTTTTCATCCTTATTATTTTCAGTCTTTGTTCCAGTACAAATTTTTGGCATCCTTGTGATGAGCTCAATTACGTTTTGCTTATTTGGTGCTCTTGCAATTTTACCGGCACTAATGAGCTTATTAAACCCTAAGTTTTTATATAAATGAAACAAGCAAAAGCAGATAAAAAAATAAGCTCTTTTTTTTTAGTTATAACATTAGCCCTTTTTTTATACGGGATAAGTATTTCGGGTTTTGTTGTAGCTACATTGAATCAATCTTTTGCAGAGACCTTTTTTTATCTTTTTAAATTTTATTTAGATTTTATTTTAATTTTATATGTATTTATATGCTTACAAATCGCTGGGTATGTTGAATTAAAATACAAACAAGATTATTTGATGATCTCAATTATAAGTATCCTATTCACACCTCTATCCATTTTCTTTGTCATAAACTCAGAGAATAAAGATGATTAAACTTTTATACGTCTCTCTTATTTTTTTTTCTATGGCGAAGTCAGATGAATTAACGGCATTAGACATTATGAATTATGTCTATCAAGCGGAAAAGCCACAAACATCGATTATGGAAATAAAGCTTGAGATCACAAGAGAAAAACGTGGTAAGAAAAAGGTGAAGACACGTGAGTTTATACGCTATACTAAGTTATATAACTCCGGAAAATTTACATCTAAATCTTTAGCTAAATTTCAAAGTCCAAAAATAGTAAAAGGTACTGGGCTTCTTAGCTGGGTTTATCGTAATGGAAAAACCGATCAGTGGTTTTTTCTACCAAAATTAAAAAAAGCAAAACGAATCCAAACAAAAGAAAAGTCAAAAACTTTTTTAAATACAGATTTTATTTATGAAGACCTCGAGAGCATGAATTACAGTTCGGATAGTCTGATTACTATCGGAACTGAATATCTAGACGGTAATCAATGTAAAGTTATTATGTCCTGGCCGAAAGGTGAGAGTTCTTATTATTCAAAAAAAATATGGGTGAATACTCAAAATTGGCAAATAATTAAAGTTGAGTTCTACACAAGTGAATCAACCATGGAAAAAATATTGTACTTAACCAACTTTATTGAAAAAGATGGCTATTTAACACCAGGTAAAATGGAAATGAGAAAGTTAAACGGTAATAAAACTCTGATGGAAATTCAATCATTTGAGCCTAATATTGGTCTTAAAGATGAAATGTTTTCAAATTCTTTTTTGATAAAAACGAAATAATAGAAGCTAGTATTGTATTAAAGCACAAGCAGCGGATAATCCTGCACCCGTACCTATTAATAAAATTTTTTCGCCTCGTTTTATTTTACCATTTTGAATTGTTTTTGTAAGAGCCATGGGCACGGATGCAGCAACACAGTTTCCAAATTCAGAGACAATATTAACAACTTTTTCTTTTTTAAAACCACCAGTAGAAATATAAGCTTCAACTGCTTTTCCTGATGCTTGATGAGGAATTATCCAATCGATGTCTTCTCTGGCTAAATTAGTCTCTTTTAAAGCCTTCAGCATAATACGATATACTTGTTTACGAGCTATCTTATAAATACCAGGTCCATCCATTGAGAATAAGTTATCAGAGGGTAAGGTTTTAGGGTCTTGAGGATGCTTATTGGTTCCACCACCTCTAACCTCAGTCAAGTGTGCACCGTCAGGCCAAGTCTTCATTTTAAAATAAATAAGTTCACTTTGATCAGGTGTTGTGGCCGGCTCTAAGATAATTGCTGCCGCGCCATCTCCGAGCAAAGATGCACTCTCCGGTTCATTAAAGTTCCTTCCACGTGTTCCACGGTCAGAAGAAATAATTAAAATCTTTTTATAGGCTTGTGATTGAATAAAGGAGCTTGCAGCATGAAAAGCTGTTATAAAAGAGAGACATGTACAATGAATACTAAATGATGGTATTCCTTTTAGCCCCATTGCTTTTTGGTAGAAAGTGGATGTATCTGGTATTGTTTGTTTTGGGACTCCTGATGCATTTATGATTAGATCTGGTAAGGTTCCATTTCCAATTGCTTCTTTGCCTGCAATTGCACCCATTTCATCCACATCTATTTGTGAAACACGCCTTTCTTTTACTCCAGATTTATTTATAATCCACTCCGCTGATTTCCCAATCAGTGGAGCAAGATCTTCTGAGGTTTCTATAGTGGGTGGAAGATAGAGTCCTGTCCCTGTAATTTTGACTTTCAAAGATTATATACGATTAGAAATAATATTTAAGTTCAAATCTATTATGGGAGAAATCCTCCATCTTATTAAACTGATAATCATCACCATCTGGATGAATATGAGTTCCATCTTTCTTTTTTCCTGAACCTATTATATTGGTTAGACCGAGTAAGATTTTTAAATCTTGATTAATTGAATATTCAATTTTTAATTCATTTAGAGAACCAGCAATACCATCCACACCTATATAGGTTGCTATATCCATCATAGATGTAAAATTAAATGTTAATTGTTCATCTAAAAATGTCTTTTTTAATGTCATTAAAAGAGCATTGTTCGTTAAAATTGCGATTGGTACACCCATGCCTGGAATAAATAAATCTTCAGGTTTCATAGTTGAGGGATCATACTCAAAGCCCGGAATATCAACATCTACATCGGGGAGAGTATCCACTGCATTATATTCTTTTAAATGATGTTTGAAATACTGCATAGTAAGATTGAAATCAAATGGTAACTCTGTTTCCATTTGAAGGGTATATTGTTGATATGTAGCTTTTTCTTGAAGCGGGTAAGAGAAAGCAAGGCTATCATAAATTGAGTTTGTTGAAGGATCAGGTCTTCGAATCGATTTATTTTTATCTTCTGTCTTGAAGTTTGCAATATCAAAACGTAGAGTGAAATATTTATTCAAGATTGTTGCGCCGAGGCCTAAAATATTTGTTTTTCTGTAACCAAAAACTAGGTCAGGTGAAGGCTTAAAAAGACCTACAGAAGAATAATAATATTCATTTACACCTGAAAAATTAAAAATGCGATCATATCCAGAAAATGAAGAGACGGATAGGTCTCCAAAACTACCGGAATAGTTTACATATATACCACCTTCATAAGGCGACGATTCAACCTGATAAATCTCATGTGACTCCGGATAGATAGGTAATTCTACAGGAAAATCATCCTTTCCTAGAGGAATACGATTTGTGGAATGCAAAGGCGAAAAGACTGTGCTGATTTTTAGATTCTTAAGGTAATAATCTAATGATCCAGATAGAGTCGCAAGTTTTCGTTCGGTTCCAGAAAAAAACATATAGTAATAATCAAGAGCGCTTGCATTATCCAAAGGACTATTCTCATCTACATTTCCCCACGAATGTATTTGTTTTCCAACTCGAACTTCATAATTATTTTTACTATAGGTTAAATAAAGTTCTCTCATATCTAGAGTGAAATCTTGTGGGTCACTGGTTTCCACAAATGAGGCATCATCTCGGACATGATATTCAACTGTAATATTTCCGTTTAAAGATACATTTTCGAGCTGCTTTTCAAAGTTTAAGGATCCCATTCGATACGGAATATCAATGAGAGTCTGATCAGATAATCTGGAGATATAGGAAAAGCTTGTATACCCAGCAAAAGAAAATGAGTTCTCATCTCCTTTTAATACTTGTAAAAGAAAAAATGGTAAAATTATTAAAATATTTTTCATAGCTGATTTTTTATTAATTAACATATATAATTATTTCATTAAAATTACTTTTCTAATACGAAAATATTTATTGTCCTCAAATTTCAAAAAATAGACTCCAGAAGGATGATTCTCAGAATGCCATGTTACACGCTGATTTCCTTTTCTGAAAACTTCTTTATTTGAGATTATGTCTACCTCCTGACCTTTTATATTAAGAACACTTATGCGTAGGTGACGATCATATGGGACACCGATATCGACACTTACTGAGGGGTTAAATGGATTGGGATATGGTGCAGATAATGTAAATTGATATGGGAAAATGATATCTTTTATTTCCACTGTTGTGGTATCACAATTTTGTGGTGAATAGACGGGAAAAGAATAATAAAACTGATCTAAGCTTAATTCAAAATGCTCAGTGTTATTAATACAAGTAGGGATATTCTCACAAAGATTATTGGCACCAATTGCAAAAAATGGATAACCTCCATTATCATCATTTGTCCAGTCAATTCCCATATTGCAAAAACAATCGGGTAAAGAAGCTAACTCATTATTAAAAAGCCATAAATAAGATAAATTTTCAAGGTTGCATATTGATTCAGGTAGGTTGGATAATTCATTATACCCAATATCTAAAAAATATAAGTTTGTTAAGTTTCCAATATTGTCTCCTATCGATGTAATCACATTATTATTCAGATAAACAGAAGACAGGCTGGTTAATAAACTAAATGATTCTGGTAGCTCCGAAATCCGATTCCATTCAAGGTAAAGCGATGCCAGGTTTGTTAGATTACCAAAATTTTCAGGGAGTGTATAGATTGTATCGTTAACCCCAGAACTATTACCATAATTACCTGCAACTAGAAATCGTAAGCGGCCATTCAACCATGTTTGCGTTCCAAGTTCGAGAACATTACTATACTCTAAATTATTTTGAGATATAAGACTATCTAAGACTTCAAGATCATTATTGCTAAGGCATGTATCTCCAACCAATATTGTTACATTATCTGGTAAATTTGAAAAATAAGTTGCTGAACTATCACATAGAGAAAAAGCGAGGCAAGGTATAAGATATAGCAGGAAGCATGTAATTTTTTTTCTCATATTATTTTAGAAGCATTATTTTTTGATTCTTTGTTGAAGATTCTGTTGTCATCTTTATAAAATATAGGCCAGATGGTTGTTGATTTGCAACCCAAGCTATTTTATGCGCTCCAGCTGGTTGGGTTTTATTTAATAATGTTTGAACTAACTTTCCATGGATATCATAAACTTGGATAAGGCATTTTTGATCATTCACTAATGAATAATGTATCATAGTTTTTGGATTAAATGGATTTGGAAAAGGTTTAAATAATGTAAAAGTTTTAATCGATAACTCCTCATCTAATTCTAGAGGTGTTGTATATCCTATAACCGAAACTACTTTACTCTTTTCTTTATGGTCTATGGGTATTACAGTTAGCTCCACAGGGTTACTATCATTAGATGCTGTAATATTTCCTTCAAAAGAAATGACTTCTGAACCACTAGGGCTTATTTCAAATCCAATTGTATCATTATTAAACCAACCTTGGGAGTCTGTAATATGAGCAGAAAACTTTAGTGGGAAGCCACCTTCATTATGGATGGTAAAAGAAATTTCCGGATTTGATGATGATAGATATACACCTTGATCAGCATCACTCTCCATGAAGTTATTGATCATCACGCTATAAGCTCCAGGATGAATCCCCGGTATACGATTTGCCCTGTACACGGCACCATCAGGCAAACTTAAATTATAAAGACCTTCCCAAACTACATTCCCATTTTGATTTACTTCTAGACTTCTTCCTCCACCGCCAACAGTGGTAATGAGTACATTTCCATTCGCTAATTTTTGGGCATTACCGGAGGCAAAGCCAAATAAATCAGATGGTAATTCATAGGACCAAGCAAGGGATGCTGATGATCCATCTGTCAAAATTTCAATGGCACGTGAAATTGGTTGCGCTGTATTACGAAACTCAGATGATAAGTTACCATTATCAAAAGTTAGTATATTTCCATTCTCTAAAATTTGGAGACTATGCTGGAAGCTAAATCCAATATCATTGCCGAGCTCAACATCACCAGAAGCCATTTGGTGTCCTAAGTTCCAAATAATATTACCAGAGGGATAATCAATTTTTGTAATTCTTGATAAATGTCTAGTCGAAATATATAATGCGCTCTCAGCTTCATCAAAAGTCATAGCATTTACATGAGTCCAGTCATAGTGAAGACTGAAATATGCCTCATTCCAGGTACCCCCAAATTGATCAAAGTCTGACATACTAAAGTGATCAAAAATATTCCAAGACCAAACAATCTCTTTTGTGTCTTTGTCCCACTCGACTAATTTGTCACCAACCCAAGGGAATTCAATAGTGACCCCATTTGCTTGGAAGCCAAGTCCTTGGAATAGACTAGTCCATTCTCCTATTGGAATTGGGCCTAAGGATGATGTCTCTATAATACCTAAGTAATTCCCATTTGGTAGCCTTAAAAGATCATGATGAAGAAAATCGTCATTTGGTTCCTCCCATACGGTCTCACCAGAAAATGAGATCTCTTTTCCAGGAAGATTGTTTTCCGCCCCGGGTGATAAATAACAACCAAATACATTACCAGTATTGTTTGAATTGTAGTAAACAAAATCCTCAGCACCAGAGTTCCAAATTTCTCTACCTGTTTGATCTATAACCGCTGAAAAATAATTAAAAAAAGCACCAAAAATAGTGACTCCCGTCTGTACCTCTAATTCATTAATTATTGTTGAAGTACTACTAGATATTTTTTCACTCGTTGTAAAAATAAATGGACTACTCCAATCACCAGCGATACCAGCGTCACTTATGGATCTGACCCTCCAAAAATAGCTATGGCTCCACTCAATTATATTTTCCTCAATGAAACAAAGTGTATTGTCTGTTGTGTTAAATATAGAATTAGAAAACTCAGAATCTTCAGCGATCTCTATTTCGTAATAATTTGTTTCAGGTATTTGTTCCCACTCAAATAAGATGTGGGTATAGTGAAGCATCGCTTGGTCTGTAGGAGAGACTAGACCGGCATAAGAAAATGATAATAAAATAAAGAGAACGGATTGTTTCATTATTGAGCTTTTGATGACATAGATTCATTTAGCCAGGTTAAGACTTCAGTACCTTGAGTGATCCAAGCTCGAGTAAGCCCTATGTCAGGGAAATTACCTAATAGCTCACCATTCCACGCGTAAGTGACCTTTGTACGGTTTGGCGATAGTGGATTAAGTATCCAAATACCCGAAGCATTTGGTAATCGAACATGGCCT